>Ga0228711_1012322_pt1 | contig 10505 bp, 6 predicted proteins | sample MedpolnodulmetaG_2_FD_177996 | JGI IMG/M metagenome (GOLD analysis project Ga0228711, IMG submission 177996) | Root nodule microbial communities from Medicago polymorpha collected in Santa Monica, California, United States - brown nodules | ecosystem: Host-associated > Plants > Roots > Nodule...
CTCTTCAACCTCTCTTCTACCAAACAATACATCAAATCTACTCTATTTCTCACGTAATTCTCTCTTATCATACTCTCTCTCATCACTTTCTCTCTTCACAATTTCTCTTCCCAACCAAACACACCCTAAATGACGGAAGAGGCTGATGACAAATGTTTATTATACAAGGGAGAAACTCTATAGATTAATAATGTCAGGATCGAAGAAATTTATTAATTTAGAGAGTTATTAATTTATCGATAAATTAATAATTATTAATTTAAAAAGTTTTTAAATAATTATACAGTACATACCAAACAAAAAGGCAAATTAGTCTATGCCTCTTAGAATTACGTTGCAGCGAACCTTGACACTCAACGTAAATTAGTAACGAGTGTGTTCATATGCATTGGAAAAATACAATATAAAAATACAGCACATGAGCTATTGGATGCAATAAGAAAAGTTAGAGATAAGCTCCAAACGAACTTGAACTTTAAAGGAAAACAGACAACTATTGAATCATATATATATTTTTTTCAGTTTCTATGAATTATTAATTTATGATTTTCTTGGGACCGAAAATTATAAAGGGATCTCCCGAAAAATTATTATCTTATTATTTTATCGAGTTTTTTAATTTTTTACATTGGCCCAAGTCGGGATCGGACAAATTTATTATTTTAGAGAGTTTATTAATTTACCGAGTATTAATTTAAAGAGTTTCTACCGTAGAAGTGCCCACGAGAATCTTCGTATTTTAATATTGACGGTTGGTTATTTTTACAATTCGGACCTCGCAAGTCAAATGTAAGGAATCTTCTATAATAATATCACTTACCACTAGAAACTTGCAAGAGAAAGATTGAAACATAGGTAGTAGAACAACAAAGTGTGTTTGAAAACAAAAGAGCGAGTGGAGTTTCTTATCTAAACTTGTCCGCAAAGATGGAATCTCAATCCCAAAAACTCAATATTATATTTCTACCATATCTAACTCCTGGCCATATGAACCCTATGATTGACACAGCAAGGATATTTGCAAAGCATGGTGTTAATGTTACCATCATCACTACACAAGCAAATGCCTTGTTATTCAAGAAAGCCATCGACAACGACACCAGTTGCGGTTATTCCATCCGAACTTGTGTCATTCAATTCCCTTCAGCACAAGTTGGTCTTCCAGAAGGTGTCGAAAACATCAAAGATGGAACTTCCTTGGAGATGCTTGGTAAAATCGGTCATGGAATTTTAATGCTTCAAGATCAAATTGAAATTCTGTTTCAAGATCTTCAGCCGGATTGCATAGTCTCTGATATGTTTTATCCTTGGACAGTCGAATCAGCTGCGAAACTTGGTGTTCCAAGGATATACTATTACAGCTCAAGCTACTTTTCTAGCTGTTGTGCTCACTTTATTAGAAAGTATAAGCCTCATGAAAATTTAGTCTCTTATGGCCAAAAATTTCCAATTCCTGAACTTCCACATAACATTGAAATTACTTCTTTGCAGCTAGACGAATATTTTAGGACTAGAAGTCAATTCTCAGATTATTTGGATGTAATATATGAATCAGAAAGCAAAAGCTATGGAACACTATATAATAGCTTTCATGAGCTTGAAAGTGATTATGAGCAACTTTACAAGAGCACCATGAGGATTAAAGCATGGAGTGTGGGACCAGTTTCAACATGGATTAACAAGGATGATGGAAACATTGCTATAGAGTCAGAATTGTTAAATTGGCTTAACTCTAAGCCTAATAATTCTGTATTATATGTAAGTTTTGGAAGCTTGACAAGGCTTTCTGATGCTCAGATTGTTGAAATAGCTCATGGACTTGAGAGTTCAAGTCATAATTTCATCTTGGTTGCTAGGGAAAAAGACGGAGGCAAAGTCAGAGACAGTTTTCTTCATGATTTTGAGCAAAGGATGAAAGAAAGCAAAAAGGGCTATATCATATGGAACTGGGCACCACAGCTTCTGATATTGGATCACCCTGCAACAGGAGGGATTGTGACTCACTGTGGTTGGAACTCAATTCTTGAAAGCTTGAGCGTTGGTTTGCCAATGATTACATGGCCAATGTTTGCTGAGCAATTTTACAATGAGAAGTTACTTGTTGATGTTTTGAAGATTGGAGTTTCAGTTGGATCAAAAGTGAACAAGTTTTGGTCTAGTGTCGATGGTGATGCTTTGGTGAGAAGGGAAGAGATTGCAAAAGCTGTGGCAGTGTTAATGGGAATAGGAGAGGAGAGTGGAGAAATGAGGAGGAGAGCAAGAAAACTTTGTGATGCAGCTAAGAAGAGCATAGGGGAGGGTGGACCCTCTTACAACAATTTGATGCAATTAATAGATGAGCTTAAATCATTGAAGATATCAAGAGGGATTGAGAAAACAAAACTCAATGAATGAAATGGAGGAATAATTAATTATGGTTTTTTAGGTTGTGGAACTTATTGATATTACAAATAAGGAGGAACATTATCCAAGTATTTTCTCTTTGAAATGAATTTTCATGATTCTAGTAAAATCAATAAAATTTTATTTTTACTTAATTGCCCAAATTTAACCCAGCCCAAGTGGTATTTGTAGTGATATCCTCTTGGTGTCTTGTCTTTAATGTAATTAGTAGATACTTAATATGTTTCATGTCTTCCTGGTATCATTTCTCATTTGCATCATTATGCTTTACATCTGTATCATCTTGCGTGCATATGCATCATGTGCATTTTATATGCATTTCATATTGAATATGATAATACTTGTAATTTAACCTTGTTTAAAGAGGTTTAACATCCTTGATAATTCATACTGCATTGGATATGTGTCATGTGCATTTCATCTACGTTTGATATTGCATATGATAGTACTTGTAATTAACCCTTGCTTGGAGGGGCTTAACATCTTTGAAAAATGCCGAGTGTTCTTTTTTGGCTTAACTTCCTTAAGAGAGCATGAACTCTAAGGTTTAACATCCTAAGAAGTTGTGAGTTATTAATCAAAAATTTCAACCTGTCTAAAAGGCTTAACATCATTAAAGTTGATGTGTCGAGGATTACTATCTTTCGTACAATAGAAATGACCCTTCCAAATTCTTAATTTCTCAAAGAGTTGTTACTCTTGTACAACAACACATAAACACACTAAAACTCTCACACAGTTTCCATTCGATAAATTAAAACGTCAATAAATTAAATTTCCTTTTGGAATGACAAGTTTTCCATTCGAGTGCCAAATTCAGAAAGTGCCCTTGTAGAGGACCCATCTTCGGCTAATGCACAAGCTGCAGCATCTTTAAGCTCTTCAATTCTTTGTTGAATCCCGCTTCGTTCTTCTCCAAGCATTAGATCTCTAACCACCTTAGCAATTTCATCTATTTCTGCAATGCCATTCTCATTAAATTTTATCTTCAAACCCACTTTAAGTCCCTCTGTCAACAAAACAGCATTCATTCTTTGCTCGCCAAATAATGGCCATGTTATCATTGGCACTCCTAACACGATACTCTCAAGTATTGAATTCCAACCACAATGTGTTAAAAATCCACCGGTTGAAGTGTGACTTAGGATTTTGGTTTGTGGTGCCCAAAGAGGAACAACTAACCCTTGTTCTTTGGTTCTCTCTAAGAACCCATGTGGCAAGTACTTTAATAGGTCATTATCATCATTTTCAATTTTAACCCTTTGGTAATCTACATCTTTAGAATTATTTGGTTCTCTCAAAACCCACAAGAATTTTTGATTACTCAACTCCAACCCCAAAGCTAGTTCATTGATTTGTTGTTGAAATAAAGTTCCTCCACTTCCAAAGCACACATACAAAACTGAGTTTGGTGTTTGACTCTCCAACCACTTCAAACACACTGACTCATTTGTCTCATCGCTACTATTTGAACCACTTTGTATGATTGGTCCAACCATATAAACTAACTGGCTGTTATGCTCACTAATGTTTTCCATTTTTGAGAAACTATTAACCAAGAAACCATGAGCAAGAGAGAACCTCTTGCAATGTTGAAGAGTTATCTCATAAACAATACTAGACCGATCTTGAAGAAAATTAGGCATGAGATCTTGGCCATGAATAGGTACGCTGCAGCCTGGTAACTGAATAGGCTCGGTGTGATCTTTGTATTCACACGAAATTTTTTCGTGCAGTGTTGGCAAATGTGACAACAAAGACATTGTCATGGCAGAAAGTGGAAAGTATAAGAAAGAAAAGAGGTTGAACTCTTTTGCTATTTCTAATGCTTGGGTTGCCAGTACATCAACAATCAATGCTACCAGCGGCGTGGTTGAAGTTGAACATAGTAAACTCGCCAACGAGTTGTGGATGGATGGCAATGATTGAGAAACTGCGAGTAGAAATAACAAAGAAGGATTTTTATGTGGTAGGTCTTTTATGCTAATTGGAGGGAGAAAAATGTAGTTTATGGATGAAGGAAGAGATTCAAGTAATTTGAGGGTGGCAGGGATAGGTGCACCAATGGTGGGGAAGATGCAAGTGATATGAATGTGGTGATGGATATGAATTAGTCTCTTGCAAAACTCAATAATAGAACTTTGATGACTAAATATAGGAATTGAAACTACTGCTATATGAGTTGTTTTAGCCATGGAATAGCAATATCAGTTCTGGCTTCTATCTATATTTTTTTCCTTATAGTTCTGGCTTTAATTTGGTTATATATCTTACTTTTGAAATCATTTTTGCGATTTGAATTTATTGAATTGCCACATGAAAATTAGTTGTTGCAATTGAATACTAGGCCCCATCCCATCCATGGATTTTAATATAGGCTGACATTATATGGTACCCATTTTGGCAGGTTTGTGATATTTTTATTTGACTTGTCAAAAGCTTAAGACCCACAAAGTTTAACGCTCGGACCCAATGGACATGAAGCATGACATTGCGAAATCCCAACAGTAGATTTTGGATAGGCACCTATGTTAAAATTTAAGGTCTAACTCATCGTTACATAAATAATTAATCTCATCCTTCCATAAATAATTAATCTTTATAAAAAAATGCAAGTATTTAATCCAACAAATAATTATACCTTAAACCAAATAAAATACTTCCGTATTAAATCCCAATTTACTTTTACAAATTGTGAAGAAAATTATATTACCATGTGCAGAATTGTATCGTGATTTGGTTATAAAAATTGCAAAATTTGCTTAAACCAAATCAAATACTTCCATATTACACTATTATTTGCACTAATAATTATTTGGTTTATAAAAATGCATATCACGATATTATTTGCATTAATAATTATTGAGGCATCATGATAAGTATTGATTTGCACTAAAAATTAGAGATGCAATAATAAAATTAATTCTTTGTGCAATCTTTGTAGATGCATGACTATTGAATTCTTCATAAAAATATGAGTTTCTTTGTTAAGTTCTTCAAGAACTATATAACAAAACTAATCAATTATTTGTATTCTTCAATGATGTATCACTAGACTTTTGAACTTTTATGGAATTCATAAAAAATAAATTCCAGACCTTTATGTTTAAGCTCTTCAAGAACTATATAAATTTAAGACTTTACTATATAACATGTCTTTATAATATAAGATCAACCCCTTATAAGGATGCATGCATGTCAAATTTATCAGAAATTCATAAGGAAATAAATGAACACTAATTGAATATGAATTGCAAAAATACATTTCTATATCATATAAATAAAAATAGATCACTATATTTATGTTAGTATGGATGATCGAAGTATTCATGCTTCACCATAATGATGTTAGTCACGAAGCTCAAACAACATCAAATATCCAAATAAATATCATAGAAATAAAATCAATCATAATGTTTATGTTAATAAGAATGATCAAAGTGTTATGCTTCACCATACTGATGCCGATCATATTGATGCTTAACCATATTGATGTAGGTCACGAAGCACAAACAACATCGAACATCCAAACATAAATTTATTTATTTAATTTTAATTATTATTAATATTTGATCTTTATAAATATGTAAGGTTCATACGATTCATAGACATATAATAATCAAACCAAAACCTACTCATGGTTTCGTAAGTGGATTAAATGTATCTATAAGGCACTGATTCCAATTGATGGAATTGTAACAATATAGCCTATAATCATCGATACAAAAAAAAAACTTATGAAATATATACATTAAAGAGAGTTGTATACATTCTCGGTTGGTTAGAGTGTGCTGATAACATGTTATAAAACTAAGGAAATAAGACCAAGAATAGAGAGAAGGAGAGGAAGAAAGAGAAGAGAGAGAAAATTCTATTATTCTCTTGTTGTGTCTAATTAGGTTAGATATGAGCTTTATTTATAGTGAAATACAATGACTTGGGAAACAGACACCAATGACTTGGGGAGCAAGCACAATATGTCCCAATAAACTAATAGTATGACCCATTAACTCAATTGCTATATGAACTTCCACTTATAATATTCATAACATGAACTATTTTATAAAGGGAAATACTAATTTGTGTCTATAGGGCACATGTTAAGATACTCAAAATATAAATTATGCATTGGAAATTGTGTTTATTTACATCTCAAGAAGTTAACAATTTATTTTTTAAAATAAATATTTGTTATTGATGAAATTTTTATAATGTGTCCTAAGGGTACAGGTTAGCAGGACCCTTTTATAAAAGTTACTACTCACCAGTATTAAGAAAAGTTTTTAGAGTAATAAATTTGTCTAAAAAGTAGGTAACTATTACTAAATTTTCATTTATGTATAAATGCAAATATTAATATTTCAAGACAATTGAGAGTATTAATAACGAGTATAGCTGGAAAAAGAATATTGAATGTATCTAAAAATTTATATATATTTTGTATTTATAGACAGACATTTGTAAATAGTCTTATAATTAAAGATAGAGAGGGTATTATTTTTTAAATATTACTCCCTTCATCTCTTAATATAAGAGTACTTTACAAAAATCACGGTTATTAAGAAAAGTTGTTAGAGTGATAAATTCATCTGAAAAATGTATAACTATTACTAAATTATCATTTACTTGCTATAACATGTGCAATATTAGACATGTTAGATAAATCCTGGGTTTGTCTAACATGTGCAACATTGCACATGTTAAAACAACTAATATCAGTAACTTTTTCTTGGAAAACAACTATTATCTATTCAAAAGTTTCATACTTCCTTTGTCCCTTAACGTAGGCACCCATTGTCTTTTTCACATTTCTTAAGAAATGTTGTCAGTGTAATTAATGTGTCTATTTTGTGTGTTAATATTACCAAATTGTCCTTTGTTTGTATGTGTATTAAATTTGACTTTTCAAATTTCAAGATAAGTTAGTAGTATTAATTAGGAGTAGGTTTAGGAAAAAAATAATAAATGCATCTAGTAATTTGAAAAAGTGTTTACATTTAAGAACAAAAAGAAAGTCAAATGGGGGCTTAGATATAGGGACGAAGGGAGTACTTAATAATAAACGTGCAAGTTCCAATACAAAATTTCTATTTTAAACTTCTTAACATCTTACAGATGATAGATAAAGTACTCCCTCCGGCCCTTAATGTAGGCACCCATTGCCTTTTTCACATTTCTTAAGAAATGTTGTCAGTGTAATTAATATTCTGTTTTGTGGTTTTGTGTGTTAATATTACAAAATTGTCATTTGTTTGTATGTGTATTAAATTTGACTTTTCATATTTCAAGATAAAATAACAGTATTAATTAGGGGTATGTTTAGGAAAAAAAATAATAAATACATCTAGTAATTTTAAAAGGAGTTTACATTTAGGGACAAAATTAAAATCAAATGAGTGATTAGATATAGGGACGAAGAGAGTAATTCTTTATTTTTTTACATGATGAGTTTCTCCAAATGGAATTTATTCCATTAAAAGAGACAGCAAACGACACCATATTTAATACTGACAGTTGGTTACACACCTATCCATCTTAACGTGTGGTTGTGATGTGTGTGTCGGTTCAAGCAGCTGGTTTTTGTAGTCATATAAACTTGCATGAAAAAGATTGAAACAAAGGTAATAAAATCACAAACTGTAGAAACAAAAGTGCAAGTTTCTTATCTAAACTTGTCATAAAGATGGAATCTCAATCCCAAAAACTCAATGTTATTTTTCTACCATATCCAACTCCTGGTCATATGAACCCTATGATTGACACAGCAAGGATATTTGCAATGCATGGTGTTAATGCTACCATTATCACTACACAAGCAAATGCCTTGTTATTCAAGAAAGCCATCGACAACGACACATGTTCTGGTTATTCCATCAGAACATGTGCGGTTCAATTCCCTTCAGCACAAGTTGGTCTTCCAGAAGGTGTTGAAAACATCAAAGATGGAACTTCCATCGATATGCTTACAAAAATCAGATTTGGAATTAGAATGCTTCAAGATCAAATTGAAATTCTGTTTCAAGATCTTCAGCCGGATTGCATAGTCTCTGATATGTTTTATCCTTGGACAGTCGAATCAGCTGCGAAACTCGGTGTTCCAAGGATATACTATTACAGCTCAAGCTACTTTTCTAGCTGTTGTGCTCACTTTATTAGAAAGTATAAGCCTCATGAGAATTTAGTCTCTGATGGCCAAAAATTTCCAATTCCTGAACTTCCACATAACATTGAGATTACTTCTTTGCAGCTAGAAGAATGGTATAGGACTAGAAATCAATTCGCAGATTATTTAGATGTAGTGTATGAATCAGAAAGCAAAAGCTATGGAACACTGTATAATAGCTTTCATGAGCTTGAAAGTGATTATGAGCAACTTTACAAGTGCACCATGCGGATTAAAGCATGGAGTGTGGGACCAGTTTCTACATGGATTAACAAGGATGATGGAAACATTGCAATAGAGTCAGAATTGTTAAATTGGCTTAACTCTAAGCCGAATGATTCTGTGTTGTATGTAAGTTTTGGAAGCTTGACAAGACTCTCTCGTGCTCAGATTGTTGAAATAGCTCATGGACTTGAAAATTCGGGTCATAATTTCATCTGGGTTGTTAGGAAAAAAGACGGTGGCAAAGTCAAAGACGAATTTCTTCATGATTTTGAGCAAAGGACGAAAGAAAGCAAAAAGGGCTATATCGTATGGAATTGGGCGCCACAGCTTCTGATATTAGATCACCCCGCTACAGGAGGGATTGTGACTCACTGTGGTTGGAACTCGATTCTTGAAAGCTTGAGTGTTGGTTTGCCAATGATTACATGGCCAATGTTTGCTGAGCAATTTTACAATGAGAAGTTGCTTGTTGATGTTTTGAAGATTGGAGTTCCGGTAGGATCAAAACTTAACAAGTTTTGGTCTGATGTAGATGATGATGATGATCCTTTGGTGAGAAGGGAAGAGATTGCAAAAGCTGTGGCAGTGTTGATGGGAAGAAGAGAAGAGAGTGGAGAAATGAGGAAGAAAGCAAGAAAACTTTGTGATGCAGCTAAAAAGAACATAGAGGAGGGTGGACCCTCTTACAACAATTTGATGCAATTAATAGATGAACTTAAACCATTGAAGATGTCAAGAGAGGTTGGAAAAACAAAACTAAATGAATGAAATGGAGGAATAATGAATTATGGTTTTTTAGGTTGTGGAACTTGTTGATATTAGAAATAAAGAGGAACATTATCCAAGTATTTTCTCTTTGAAATGAAATTTCATGATTCTAGTAAAGTCAATAAGTTCCACAACCTAAAAAGCATTCAAAAATTAGAGTTTATTGCTACATTGTCCAAATAGAAGTCAATAAGTTCCACAATTCTTTGTATTTTTCCTTTGGAGCATCGTGTGAGTAATGTTTCTGAACGAGAGGCAATGTGCTGTGAGCGTGATAGGTATAATTTTTATTTTTTTTGAACAATCTAAATTAGCCCATCTAATCGTACCTAAGACTTTGAGGAAGAGCACACTCCTAAATTCCATGTCAATACCACTAGGCCAACCCAAGTGAGTTGTGATAGGTATAATTCATACATTGGGCAAAGGGTACAAATCCAGTGTGTGGCAATTGTGCTAAGACATTGCATAATGGAAAGTTGTCTTGCGTAAATTTGAAGACTCTATTTGTTTTTATCATTAGACATGTTCTTGGGAGCAAGTGATTTTGTATATGGTCTTTGCCAACATCATCATTGGCTATAGTGTTTTCGATCTCTCACAGTTTGAGGAGTTGATTTTGTTTTGCATTGTAGCTGCTTTGATTGTTGTGTTTTTTATTTTGATATGGTATTCTCTATTGTGGTCATTTATCTGACTGATTTGGTTGATTATTTCTTTGAAAAAGTTAGTCCCTATTGAATTGGTATTCTATTATGGTGTTCTTTTTGATAAATTAGTGAGTCATTACAGTGCTCACAATGTGTTTTCGAAAAGTTCGCATTGAAGGTAGATTAGAATTTATGGATTACTTCTCTCTTTGTTGGTATGTTTCTTCATCTCTTTGATTGTCTTCCTCCGATTGGTGGTTGCTCTTTTTTTCATTGTTCTTCTCTTTGTTGGTTCC
>Ga0228711_1012323_pt1 | contig 10505 bp, 4 predicted proteins | sample MedpolnodulmetaG_2_FD_177996 | JGI IMG/M metagenome (GOLD analysis project Ga0228711, IMG submission 177996) | Root nodule microbial communities from Medicago polymorpha collected in Santa Monica, California, United States - brown nodules | ecosystem: Host-associated > Plants > Roots > Nodule...
CTATATGTTAATGAAATTGTCAATAAATAATAGCGAAAAATATGTATTCAAATTTTGATTATATTAAAATAGACTTGTAATGTTTTTTTCCCCAAAGTATGTTAGATTTTTTTTTTTCTAGATTATTAGAAATAAAAAAATATATTGAGGGATTAAAGTGTAGATTTTAACATAAGAGAGAAGAGGAATGTAATTCAAGTTTCTCTTAGGGGAGGGGAGTGAAATATTTTATAATATATTTTGAATAAGAAGGGAGGGAAGTGCATATTTTAACATAAGAGGGGAGAGGAGTGTAATTCAAGCATCTCTGAGGGGAGGGAAATGTAATTTACTCTATATTTATTTATTTTTTGAGACAAGTAAACTAGAGAAGACCAAAAATTCAAAAATAACCAAGAGAAGAAATAGGAAATTAACAAAAAAAAAACCCAAACTAATCTTGGTTCTAAACGAAAGCTTAGGATTCCTAGCTCTATTTAGTGTTCAACCCCCTTCCCTGAACAATTCATTTTGCCGTGTTTTAAAGCTCTATGTACATAGTTGTATTTGCATAAAAGCGGAAAAAAAATGCTTTAAAACATGATGTTTTTACCAAAATACATCTATATACATAGGTTTTTTTTTTTTTTTTTATAAAACAAATGTTTATATATCATTGCTCTTTAACCTTCTATAATTGCTCTGTTTCAAAAAAAGAAAAAAAACCTTCTATAATTGCTCAGTATGACATCGTTAAATAAGTTTGACGGTTCACGAACCTGAATCCATTGCTTCCAAGGCTTCTAAAGCTCGATATTATTCTAACAAAACACGCACGCCAAAGTCCAAACTGAGAACAAAAACGCTACAGACACCAAAAACAAATGCATCAATATTTTTATATATATATATATACCCAATACACACTGACCAACCAACTATTGCTCCCTAAACCAAATTTACAAACATATGCAACAATATTGAATGATTCTCAATAGTTGATACTCCCTCCGTCCTTTTTTATAGGAGTAATTTACAAAAATCACCGATATTAATTATAAGAAAAGTTGTTGAAGTAATAAAGTAGTTTTAAATGTGTGTGATTATTATTAGATTAGCCTTAATTAAATATGTATATGAAGAGAAAAAAAGAGTAATCAACGCATCTAGGAATTTGTATATGATTTTATATTTAAGAATAAAACATTTTTTGGTAAACTACTCCAATAAATAAAAAGGGATGGTGCGACATTCTTGAGGAAAATAAAGAAAATAATTCCAATTTTTTTTGGAATAGTATCCATGAGCCATACCAATTGTCAAGCAACGTACTAGAAGGGAGATTGGAAATAGGAATTCGGTCCAGCCGTCGCTGCATATAAATGCAAACTTGGTGTTATCTATTTCCAAATTGTTACAACCGGATCAAAAGGTGTGAGTTACCAAGAAGCTTCAACAATAATAATCAAGTCCCCAAAGTGTGTCTAATATGCTTAATACTCCTTTCTTTTATTTTATTTGGTTTTACATGACGAGTGAATAACGAAAGAGGATAGGCGTTCGCGTCGTCGCACATATAGTGTGTGATGTGAGTATGCTTTTTTGTCTTGAGCAAGTCACAAGCTCTACAAGCTTGCAAGTCGAAGTTAACTGGAAGGCTAAGAATTTGGTGTGGAGGCTTGTACGAAATGTTTTAGCAAACCGAGCTAGATTAAATGACAAAGGTGTTTCCTTTAATAACCATTGTTTGTGTGGTCTAGGGAGGGAAGGGAACAAGCAAAACATGTGCTGCTGCTGTTTTGTGAAAAGATCATATTTTCTTGTCAAATGCTAAATTTGTGGCATCGTGTATTTGTCAAGTGAATGGCAAGCTGTTAAACAAGGTGTGGGATGTCAAGCAAGGGACGAAACCAAAACCAGAACTTCACATGTTGGGATTGATATTTACTTAAGGGAAATACACGACATGTTTATGAGAGAAAAGATAATGTGGTTCAACTTCTTGTGGATGTTAAAGTTGGTGAAGCAATGGGGTTACCAACAGCTCTAGAGATTTCAACAAGTCATCTTCTTCACCCTTGATGCAAAAGGAGTTGTTGATGTGTTTAATTCCTCAGCTAAAGACAGCTCGGATATAGGGTCCTTTGTGAATATATAGTTGTCGAAATTTGTTATCATATTTCTCTAAGAGAGAGGTTAAGATTCCTCATCTTTATTTGACATATACAATTGTATTGATCTTTTGATTTTTTATGAAATGAATTAGCTTTTCATTGTAAAAAAAAACCAAACTAAACATGCATTTATATTTTCGTTCTTACTAATAAGCACCATTAAGCACTAAATTAATTTCAAGTATTACACAATCAAGGATTATTAAAAAAATATGAAAACCACACTTTTTATCTATTATTTAACCTCTTTAAATGGCACATACACTTCCCTCTAAAAAAATTGTATTGACCTTCGGTTCCCAAATGAAGGAGGTTTCGATAATTTGGAGTTAATTTGATCGGGAGAAAACTAAAGTGTGACAAAAAAATTGTTCCACCTAAAAATTAAATTTGAGTTCTTTTGATCGATTCATCTTAAGGGAACTCATTAACAACTTCATCCCAATCACTTGGTTTAATTTAATTAGACGCTAATCTCCCGTAAGTTCTGAACAAATACATAGACACCTCCCATTGCCTAACCAACATTTCTTTCTCCATATTAGAATACAAACATCCAGTCCATAAGGCATAGCTCGATGACAATGTCGATATTAAACCTAACGTCTTCTCCTAGTTCGAACCCAAAACCTTGTGTGTATGAGTTTAATGTGGTTTGTCACTTCATCTAAAAAAAATATACAAACATTTATGGAGTTGAAGTCCTCACACTATTTGGGTGCGTTTGGTTTGCAAAATAGCAAGTACTGGACAGAACAGTACAAAACAGAACAGCACAACACAAGGCAGAACAACACAGAACAAATTTTTATGGTATTGAATAATCTTTTGTTTCATATGATTTTTGAGGAACGAAATGCTAGTTTGGTATTTTAGATAACTTGTACGTGGGACAAAAAGTTGTGCTGTGGTTTTGTGAGGGACAAAAATTTCAGTTTTTGTCCTATCCCTTGCCTCCAGTTTGTCATGTTCCTGAACAGTTTTACAAATCAAACACTGACAACTAAAGATGTTTTGTCTTGTCCTTCATTTTTTTTAAAAATCAAACGCACTCTTTGAGCATTAAAGTGATTTTACCATTGTTGAAGGAATTCTTCTCCCATAGTTTTTCTTTCTTAGTTAATACTGCCTAAGCAAATTAGCCACAAAATTAGTGGTGTTGAAAGTCAGATCAATATAAATTAAATTTTCCTACCACAAATTGATACAATTAAACCAAAAACCAGACAAAATCAAATATCATTGAATCCCATTATTTTTAAAATTAGTTTTTATAAAAACTTTCTCAATAATAAATTGATTTAACTTGGTTATCATGTTTATGCTGTTGGTAGTTCCTTGTGATCCAATTCCACTATCCTTTGTCAATAATAAAACATTTGATAATATGAACTACATGCTTTTACTGTGATGTATAAATAAATGCTTTTGATTGTTTTCAAATTAATGGAAATATCAATTGTGTGACATAGTTTGATTGGTTTTATAGAGGTTCACCTGAAAATGATCTGACCCACGACCTGTGGCAGAATTTATCTAAACTGTTCCCATTTCCATTGCATCGCTTATCATAGCCATCTAGGAATTTCAACACTACAGTTAAACTGAGAAGATATGTAGTATTAAATGTTTCCATACGAATAATTTTTTATGCCTAACCATCAAACCTGAGTCGTAAAGTTTCACAGTCATTTATCTCCCGATAATCCATGTGAGTTGTGACTAAATTAAATATGTGTGCATATGTGGAAAACATGTACTTATCTAGTGTTAAGTTGAAGGATGAAATTCGGATAAAAGATTCTCTAGCAATTCACAAAGAGAGGGTGTTATGATATGATAGACGACGATCAGTCGGAAGGAGAAACCTTTAGCTTTTAAAGGAAGTAATCAAATTCTCTTGAGAAGCAACTGTCAAATGGAGTTGAAAAGGATGACATTGTGTAACGAACGAGGCACTAGAAAATAGTTTTTGAAAATGGAAGTGAGGAAATCAAGTAATTGAGGAAGCATGCTTGAAAAGTGGACCTGAAAAGAAATTAGTGTAAAACTTGAATTGCAACTTCGACGAATTGTCTTTCTTGTTACCACCATGTGAGTTGTGAATTTTGATTACGAAATTCTTTTATGAGATGATCATTGGTCAACTCAAATAAGAAAGCAGGATAAATTAGTCATTTTCACTGCTTACGGCAATCATTGTTTTATGCCATTCACCTGTATGAAAAACTTCCTTTTATAATGTTTACAATTTTGCAAATATCCATTCATTATTTAAAAGCAGCACATGCCTTCTTTGAAATTGCATTGTCAGTATCTCCACCAGTAAAGCTGAAAGATATCAAGGTTACAAGTCAGTTGAGGTAAATCTACTTGCACACGCTGACATGCATACCATGAAAGCATCATATTGATACAATTCACTCCTCGATGCATTGTAAGAAATGAACTGTTTGGAGGCCCTCCTGTGAACAGCTTATTAAATGTCCATCCATAACTTGTTTTTTTTTTAGCTTATTTGCATAAGCTCTCCAGGATAGCTTATGAAAAAAAATCCAATTATCCTCATGATTTCTCAATAATATTTTCTTCCTAAAAACACTTGACTTGTTCAAAAGAAAAGTGTAACATAATATGCACCTCAGTAACTGCATCTTTGGCTGCCTTTACTATTTCTTTGCCTAAGCATTATATTGTGCCCATGGCTTTTGTGCTGATCTTTGGCTGCTACTTTGTGTTCTTTGAGAATTGCAGCTTCCTTGTGAAGAGGTTCAGCCCTTTTCCAAAGTAGAGTCTTTGCCCATGACTTTTGTGCTGATTTTGTTGAATCCATAACCTTATTAATCTCCTTTGGTGAACAAGTTGCATTCATCTCATTCTTAGAGGCTTAGAAGTTAGAACCTATTGGACACATTTTTTCTGTTGTGTCTATCTATTTACTATTCACAGTTATTAAGAGAATGACCTAGTATTCGCCTCTCATCTCCTTATAGTTCCACTTATCTCCCAAAAGAGCGACAAGAGCGATTATGAAAATTAGTCATCAAAATTCTGAGCATCTTGAATTTTATGAATTGACAAATATATTTTAAAATTTTTAATGCAACTGATAAAATAATTCATTTGTAAGACATGAGAGTTTGTAACATGATATTTAATGAACATGTAGCCTCTTATGGTATCTATGCAAAAGGATTCGATATTGACATATTATAACGTAAAAGATAAAATAAAATTAAAAAGATAAAAGACGAAAGTGTTAACAGAAACTAAGTTAAGGGATAAATTGTGTAATTTTGTCTATATGACGCTACTACAAGATACCCCTTTAATAGCGTTCATTCGGGAGTTGAACAACAACACTATTAAATAGCAATGTTTCAACAGCACTTTAAAAAAAAAGTTAATAGCCCTTTTTGTGTTATTTTTAAATATGTGCTATATTAGTTTCCGACCAAAAGCGCTATAAGATGTCTGTGTTTTGCATTTCTAATAGCATTTATGTTGAAGCAATGTTAAAATTGGGCTATTAAAATCCAAAATTGTAGTAGTGATCTTTTTGCATGCAAGTATGTAGCTTCCCTTCATTTCTTCTATATTTTCGATTTGAATTCCAATTTTTAAATTTTTTCATTTTTTTCTCACTCATTTCAATCTTCTTACACTCTACCTCTTCTTTATGTTTCACTCATTTTAAAGGATATGCTTTTACCTCTCCTAAGGGTGGATATAACCGTGTCAATATTGTGACAGTCAAAATCATATGTGCGCATGCATGTAGTTGTGAATGAAGTTTATGAAAGAGTGGTGATACATGCACACCCATAGGTGGCATACACACTTAAACCTCCACACAAATATGTGACATGTGGCTTAGACTCCACAAACACTTTGTCTCTCTTCCCTATCATTCATCTCTCTTTCGTCTCTCCTCATAGCTGGGGGTGTATGGGCTAACTTGCTTGCGAAAACATTCATTCCACAACTTCACGCAATATCATGGATAAAAGGGTACACAAGTCGACATATTAATCACTATATTACTAAAACTTGAAAGGCTTCTAAACATCAATCAAAGTTATATCACAATACACACTTTTAAGGACTTTTAGGGTGTAACGGTTTAAGGTCATAGGTGGGATTATTTGGGAAGTAGGATTAAAATAACAAATTGGAGTTAAGCATTTTCTACTTACTTTGGCAATTGGAACACCACAACCTGGAATGATTTGCTCAAATTTGAGAACTAGAGAACACTACAGAAGTTTCGGGTCACTCAATTAATAAGTCTTTGTCTCAATTTATTTCATAACTATATACACACATTTTTGTTTTTGAGTTGATTGATTTTTTTTTTGTATCAACTTGATTGAATTTTTTTTATTTATATTTTTTTTCATTTTTGAATTGAGACAATGTGATCTATTTACTCATGTTCTCTATATCCCTCACCCCAAACTTAAAATGCTGTTATCCCATGAGCAACCCCAAACTTAAACTTTTGCAAACACATAATAATTGCCTAACTCCAAAAATAGGGTTGATATCCTAAGGTCTCTAGGCTTGTAATATAGTTTGTCACCGAAACAACGGAGTCTAACCTATTGTCTCAAAAGTTGGCTTAAAAATGGGAAAAATTCAATGCAACAGGTAGGCTTCAAAGGCTCAAGGTACAAGCACTTTGCCTTTAGTGTGTAAAAAATGTAACCAACTGACATAAAGAAAATTCGCAAGTCCTAGAAATAGTATCAGCATGGAACACTCATATTTGTGAAAATTGTAAAACAAAAATTTGGCTTTGGAACTTACAAGCTGAGGTTTATGGAAGTTGTCAAAACTCACAATGTCATACACTTCAACAAAGGAACCTCATGCAAGCTCTACCTCCTTGAACTTTTGCTAAACCATTAATGAACAAATGCTACTAGACTGGTAAAATTCAAGAAAAAAGAAAATTCATTAATAATAAACAAGTGCAGATGCAATTACAAAACATAGGGGAATATAAAATTCATAACACTAGCAGCCGTCACACACATTTTTTTTTCTTTTTCTTTTTTTGAAAAGAAATACCAGCCAAATAAACGAAATTAGAAAATATGATGGGTTGCCTCCCATCAAGCGCTTTCTTTTACGTCATTAAGCTTGACGTCTCAGCCACTGTTAGGATGGCAAATATGAAAGAAAGAATATATCATCTTTCTTCTTCCTCTTGTTTGGTAGGAATTCCATGAACTTCATACAATGTAGCAGATGCTCCCATGATCCAACTGCTAGACTTTCGGCATTTGAGCTCTCCCACCATAAAGAAGAATAGATATACCTTTGCAAAGGAATGATTTCTTTCAACCCCGTTGGTTGAGACTTCAGGTAGAGACCAACACTCCTCACTTGTGCATTTTCTTCCACCACAACATGACACTCAGTCTCCATCTCAACCAGCTGCTTCTCACATTCATTCGCTTTCTCAACAAGATCACCACACTGAACTTTAAATTTCTCAAATGAAACTTCATTTAATACAAAGAAATCATCTAAAATATTTTGAAGATGAATATTGTAATCGATGTTGATAAGCTCTTTCAGCCCTTCACAATCAGTACCCTGATGATTCACCTCATGAAGATCACATCTCGCATTTAATCTTGAGATTTGATTGTCCCGTTGTTTTATCTTCCAAGAAAGCAGATACTTTTCATACTCCAGCGTAACAATCTCCTCTGTGTCATAAAGGCGTAACCTGTCTACTAACATGTCTATCATAACTGCAAAACTTGGATAAACTTTTTAGCGGCAAAGTACAATGAGATAAACATGAAGAGCATAAATCATAATATATTTTTTTCAATTTTTTAATATATAGACAAAAAAATGTAAATGACAGAAATCCTAAACAATAACGAAATTTCCAAGCTGAAATGATTCAACAGTCCCCGGCAGCGGCGCCAAAAACTTGATATAAAATTAGCAAGTGTACTAATTTATATCGAAGTAATAATTTAATTCGTATCCACAGGGACTGCTGTTTTAATCTCTACTTGGCAATTTCATTAATATTCAAGATGTATGTAAATAGGGGGTTGCCTTAGGCAAATTGGTTTTGGTTGCAATGATAAATAAATAACTAAAAAATAAACTTGGTTTTGAAATACGTTAAGGGAAATGATTAGATCTTTCGAATCATCTGTCCATTATTCATTATTAATCTGCACCTAAATCATACAAATGTTATTCAGTTTACGATAATTAACAAAATAGCTCAGGTCAATCCCTTGAGTCAGAGCCCTCTTCTCTGATTATAATTCTCTAATTCCTTAGATGAACCTATAATCATCAAAGGTTTTAAGTCCGTTAATTTTAGAATCACAACCTAACAATTTTCTATCCCTAGATCATCCGTTAAGTTGAACAATATAAATAGGTCTGAGTTATAAGCTGGTGTCAGCAGTCCTATAATCTCTAAGATCAATTATATTGGGTCGGAATCATAAAAGCATTACACATAATTTATACTGAATAAACTGAAATAACATTCATAATAATTCAGAGTTACGGATTACATGATCATGAGCTAGAACAGAATCATCTATGACCTAATCAATAGAAAATTAGCTAATCATATCCATGAGAATAAACAAACAAGACAAAAGGAAAATACTCATGAATTTGTTGGTCTCCTCTCCTGTTGTTGTTTTCCCACTGATGCGTGTACCTCGTTCTCCACCTTTTTCCCCAAAACGTCTCCAAATTATGATCCAGCCTTGTTCCCCAAAACGTGAATCCCCTGGCTACTGTGTTGTGCGGCTCTTTTATAATCTTTCAAACCTATTCCCTTTCTTTTCCTTTCAGCCAATCACGTGCTTCCTTTTTATCATCAAGGCTAATTGATTTTTATTTTATTGTTTTTGGTCAGCTAGCACTAAGACCCACATTTTCCTTTTCTTCCATTGTCCAGCATACACGCACACATAGATATAAATAATATATTATATCACATACATAAATGTATATCATATAATATATATAAATATATGCATAATATTATTTGCAACTCTCTCAATTAAAACTAACATAAACTCATCTAAAGACTCGCAAAATGACTATGAAAAGACTTAAAAAATAGTGTATGACTGACTGTCATCACTCACGCTAGGCTATTTTGTTGGGAATGGCAAAAATTGTTGGGAGAAGCGGTACCCTTTGTTTTTTGTGTGTTTGTAAGATTCGGCATTATCCTTTTTTTTATCGTTCTATACATGTTTTCTCTTTTCATCATCACTCACATTTTATCACAATTTTTCCTGCAATTACCATATTTTTTGAAATCAAACATAGAGAATCGTGATCCCTTGATACGCATGTTTCACTTGACTAGAAATAAACTATTTCTCTGTTGTTGTATATTAAATGTTGGGTGTATTGTTGTAATAGCTCATATGCAAAAATAACCATTGTAAAAAAAAATAGATCCTGCCATGTAATTTAAAATTCTCCTTATTTTGCTCCTCCAACAACTCAGTCACTCTGAAAGAGCAGATGTGCCAGAAATCTTGTCATGTGGCATTGTGGTTGCTGTCATGTGGATTTTTTTTATGACCTCCATGATTATCTTGAAAAAAAAAATTGACACAAATCATAGCTTGGTACGAGATCTTCAATATTAAACCTAAATGATTGCCTTGATATCTTCGTGTGTCAATCATCCAGAGGATTGCTTGGTCAAATCGATGAATTTGGACTTTTTTTTACTTTGATCAGTAGAGGATCATCATGTCCAGACAATGACTCGAGCTTCAACACAAATGGTGTGCTTGTTGACAACGTGTTCACCGTAGAATTTGCTGCTTGCTTTGAACTTGGTGAGTTTGTCTTGTGTTTGATGACCACTTGTCATTTCCTCAAAATTTGTTTTTCGTCTTCTACATTACCAACTTTTATATTAAGACTAGAGGACTGGGCCTTATTAGACTTTTTATATTTTTCTTTTTACTAACCTGCACACTTGAGCATACAATTAGTAGAAAAATTCTTTCTGTTATTAGTCTTGTTATCATCTAAACATAATTTAGAAATATTGTTCTTTTAAACATATACCGTTCTAACAGTGTTGTTGTAAATTTGGCTTCGAAACTACAACTGTGATTTTGATGATATTGTTAAAACTTTCGCCTAGTAAGTGTTACGGATTTAATGATGTCCCTACTAATCAGTAATCATACAACATGAATCGGCTAAGTAAAAAAATTAATACTTAAAAACAAAACAGACAAAAGAATTCCACCTGGGTGTAACTGAGAAATTGTCACACGATCACAAAAAAAAAAAAAAAAAAAATATACAAAAAAAACAATT
>Ga0228711_1012324_pt1 | contig 10504 bp, 9 predicted proteins | sample MedpolnodulmetaG_2_FD_177996 | JGI IMG/M metagenome (GOLD analysis project Ga0228711, IMG submission 177996) | Root nodule microbial communities from Medicago polymorpha collected in Santa Monica, California, United States - brown nodules | ecosystem: Host-associated > Plants > Roots > Nodule...
ATATGAGTGCTCTAATCCACAAGCAACAACAACTGGTATCTGCGAGCCATATATATTTTGCACAAGGTTAACAAAACACAACCCAATCACAACTCAATATATAGGGGAGTTTTTTTTTTTTTTTTCCTTCTTTCAGGAAGAAACTCATTGCATTTCATTAGATAAAATGTGCCAAATACACGAGGCTACATCATCTAGAACATGGGAGATAAGGTTAAATGGGGTTGCCTGAACTAACTCGTGAGCGATCTCATTCATTTGCCTCCTATTGAACTCCACATGAGAGTTCCGGAAACTATTAATTAACAACTTTCTACAAGCAGATATAATACAACCAAACTCACTATTATCATGAATATCTGAATTAACATGATCAACAACTCTTTTAAAATCAAGAGCTAAATCCACGTTGTCAAATTGGAGGTCGGAAACCCATTCCAAAGTATGTAGCCCAACAACCTCCCCCACATCAACATCACAAAGAGGAGCAAACAAATCCGTTTTAGCGAGAACAAACTCAGTCACTACTACATATGTGGCATTTTGCAACATTTTTTGGGTGACATTTGGCAAAAAATGTTGCATACGTACACTACTTATTTGTTGTAACCACCGTAAAATTAATTGGTAACCAATATTTTAAGACTAATTATTTATCTCTCTCAATGCCAAACACACTCAGTTTGAATTATCATCAATGTCAATTGACACTGTTGCTATGTTATTATGTTTTGTGTGTCTGCAAAATGTTATGTGATGCCAAGATTATTTGGATTTAAAAGTGTTATGTTTACCCTTCCAGGTCTCATCAACTTGTTTGATTTTTATTGCGTGGGCTTTTCATTTTAAACTTCTTTAGGAATTGTACAGGATACCTTCTATGCAAAGTATTGAAATGTTGAAGGTTTAATCTATATGTGTTCGTGAGTTTGTTCTCCTTTTTACTTGATTACATTGATTCTATCTGATATCTAATTATGGATTCATAATTGTATCCTTACCTATGCTTTTTGTTGTTCTAGGGGTTTTGAAATTTTCTATATATAGTCCCATTTTGCTTCGTTTGTGCTCGTACTTCATAAATCGCATAAATTTAGAAAATTTGTGGAATGTGCTTGTTGAAAACAAGGGAAATGGAAATGACTGAGATTCAATGTGTGATGTTCTCTTATTCTTCTTCCTTGTAAGGTATGATTGTGGTGTTTGATAATTTGACTCAATGAAATTTAACTATGTTTTGCCACTTCCACACGAGTTTCTCCTTAGGAATTGGTTTCAATTTGTGTATAGTGATCTTAATATTATATCAAAACTAATATTAATAAGAATTTGAGAATGAATCAATTATTTTTGTGTTTTACTGATTGATTTACCTAGTCTTCACTATTCAGTAACATTTATGCAAGTAATACTCTCAAGTGTTACCGAAATCATTTAGTAACACGGGCTTTACCTAACATTTGTCAAATGTTACAAGATCTAAATAGTAACATTTGTTTTTGATTTAGTTACAATTTAGAAGTGTTACTAAATCTCATATATGTTGTAGTGAGTGTTCATATCAAAAAGATTATAAATTAAAGGCGTTTTCCAAGCCTTTGATGTCTAATCAATAAATTCACACGACTTTACATGCGCCAAAGGCGCAAACATTGGCTATCTGTTGTCAATGACAAACCATCTTTGAGCCACATAGCCCTTAGAAGAGGTATGTTAGCTCATGAGTCTATACGCCACCGTGCACCTTGTTTCACCACAAGTTTAGCACTGAAAATACTTCGCCAAACATAACTTGGATTATGCCCAATGACAACTCAATAGATCGGGAAGTTATTAAGCAAGTTTTTTTTTTATTTACAAATTTATACATAGCAAATTGGTGCAAATAATTTCCTTTTACAAAATTTTGTATTGTCATTATACTATATTCGATTGAATACAATAATATGAGCTATCCCTTAATAATTTATTTATTTAGAAAATCATATTTCTTCCTAACAAGTACATTTTCACTAGAGCATATATTTTCTTGTTTCTAATAAAAAGAAATGGCTATGGATAATCCTATTTGAGACGTGTCGCAAAAGAAATGTGGATACATTGTTGGTTAGAATTCAAACTTTCATTTTTTATTCAGCTCTTTTATAAATTGTTTTTTATCAACATCAATTAAACATAAGTGTAACTCTCCTGAGTATGACCTAGTAGTGAATGATCAGATTCATTTTCTTTTAAGCCAACCGGCCTATTTTACATCCCCATGCAAAGACTTGAAACTAAATAGGCTTAGAGCAAATTATATCAAGAAAGATAAATGCACCCGATAAAGTAGGGGTGTTACGAGTAGAGAGTACATATATCAAGTTAATTATTTATGGAAAATTAGTTTTGTACACAAGATTATTCAATATACTTCGTTTATAGTGCAACTGGAATAGCTCTTAGATATTTGTCCATGTCCATGTCCTTTGCTTCCATATCATTTTCAAGTTTCCAATCAAAGGAGTTGATCAATGATCCCAACATCAAATGCAACATCCTAACAGCAAGTGGTGAGCCAGGACATATACGTCTTCCACTACCAAACGGTGTAAGCTTAAAATGTCGACCTTTGACATCAATTTCAGAACCCAAAAATCTTTCTGGTGAAAACAAATGAGCATCATCCCATATGTCTGTTCTACCAATAGCCCATTCATTGATCAGAACTTGTGCACCTTTTGGAACTGTGTAACCTGCTATTTCCACATCTACCCTTGCTTTCCTAGGAAGCAACATTGGAGCTGGAGGGTGTAAACGTAAACTCTCTTTTATCACTGCATTCAAGTATGGAAGCCTATCAATATCTGATTCCTCAATTGGTTTGCCTAATCCAATGGTTTCCTCTAGTTCCTTCTTTGCTTTTGACATAACCTCTGGATGGCGTACTACTTCACTCATTGCCCTTTCTAATCCAAATGCTGTTGTATCCGTTCCCGCCACAAGCAAATCCTATTTAAAGTACAACAAAGATCTTGCGTAAGATTGCACACATATAGACAAAAAATGTTACAAAATTTAGTGGAGTAAAAGAATGTCGCGAATCATAGTAGTGGATTAATAGAATCGCGAATCATAGTAGTGGATTAATAGAACTTAGAAAATTAATGTGAAATAAAACAAAAAGGTGATAGAAAGAAGAAATTACATACAAGTAATAGATGTTTAATTTGATTTTTATCCATCTTCTGTCTATCTTCTTTGGAAATGTCCAACAAGGTGTCTAACATATCATTGTTTGTGACATAATGTTCACTTTGTCTTAGCTTCATTCTTTGGTCAATTATGATATCTAAGGCATGAAACACCTTTGAAACATAATTAGAAGTGTGCCTTCTAATGCCTTGTGGGTCAACAATTTTCAAAACAGGGAAATGATCAGCCAAATTTGGTGTTCCAATAGCTTTCAAGATAGTGGACAATATATCTTTATATTCATCATCCAAAGACTCAACAAAATCTTGAGACACAAAAGTATATGACAAAAAATTAATGCAAGCCTTGAAAGCAGCTCTTCCAATATCAACAGCTTCACCGGTTAAGCTGCTTTTATGCATATCATTGAGAAGGTCTTTTAATTTCATACGTCTAAGTTCTTGACTTGCATCAAGAGTCTTGTTGGAGAATAAATGGTTATGGCATATTTTTCTAAGGTGTTGCCAAAGAGGTGAAAATGGGAGGAAAACTAAGCTAAAATTGCTGTGATTGTGAGTTGTTGTGTTATCAGGAACAGATCTATCAATGAACAATGAATCATGAGTATGAAGAATCTCTTTGGCTATATGTGATGAAGAGATTATTATTGTAGTTTCTGTCCATAATTTAATACTCATAACAGGACCATAGAACTTAGCAAATTTTGCAAGTGTTTTTTGTGGCTTGTTGTACAATTCAACTACATGTGACATGATAATGAAAAAGGAAGGCCCTGGTGGAAGCTTGCAATTTGATTTTCTGATTCTTGCACGTAGTGAACCAAAAAAGTATGTGACAATGCATGTCAGCAAAAAGAGAACTGCACTAGTAACAGAATCCATGTCTGAGATAAAAAGGCGCAAAAAAAAAATGTGTTAGCACTAAGAGGACAGGTTCTCTTATTTTTTTGCATTAGTTAATAGGCAATGCATGATACTATTGAATAATTTTTTAAAACGGTAAATCAAAGAATTCTATTCAAAAAGCATGGAACAAAATGATACTATTGATAGCGAGAGCATGATTTTTCACAAAACAAAATAATTCAAACATATATAGTAGTACATTCTACACATAATATATCACAAGGTTAGGATTAATTAATTTCATGTACTACATTGTAACATTATCAATTAATGGCATTGGAAATACTATCATCAGAAAATAGAAAAAGTGTTGAGAGCTAATAATGTAAGAACTTACATTTCTGAAGCACTAGATATATCAATCAAGATTCAAGACGGATGGCAAACTCCAAAAAGCACTTCCATATTATATAGTGTAAGAATTAATTAAGCTTAGAAAATATATTAAATAGAACCGCATAGGAAGAGATAAGCTTTCCACAGCTTAGTTGCATATTTTGACTACTAAGATTTTAGGGCACCGCCATTAATTTATTTCTACAGCTTTGTGGTTTGTGTCTTAGTTTATTTTATTTTTGCAAGGCAAGTTTATATCTTAATTAGTTTAATAAAATTTTGAAGTTCAAACTTGGGTTCCAATGTATACCATCATTATGGAACATATTCTATTTATTAAATTTTAAGGATACATGTTCAAACTTGGCGTTTGTTTCAGATTATCGCAGGCCAACCCATCCTTACACAGCATGGACAACACAACAACACACCATTCAAGAGGGTGAAGCACATGCCCACAACTTAGAATTTCTCAAGTTTCCGTTGAATCTACTAGCAAAGTTGAAGGTAATGCGATCAAAATTTTGAGAGTGTTCAAATAAGTTGAGTTCTATTATGAAATAATGTAAAGATATTTTTTCTATTCATGCTGATTATCATCTTGTTTTTGTGCACAAGCAAGTTAATAGGGTAACTCACATTACGCTGGAGCATGGTTGTTAGATCCTAGCCCCATATTTTTTTTTTTTAAGGAAGCCCTATATGTTTATTTCTCTATTTGATTGTATTTTTTTCTCTCATTCTTTAAGAAAAGATATAATTCTATCTTTTATTCTCTAACTATAAAAGTTAATGACAAGCAAAAGTTCATTATATTATCCTTTTTTAAAATTTTGACACATCACTAAAATTGGTGGTTAATTTGTATTATTAAAAGCATATTCCCTCCCTTTCTTCTATCATTTAAATTTCAAATTCTATTTTTGACAGAGTAATGTTTGATAGACACCCTAATGGCATCCTCTCATCTACATCCCTTATCCGGCAACATTTTTGACTCAAAAGACAAAATAACAATAAAAAACCAAAACAAAACAAAAAATAAAATAAAATGAAACAACCACACACACTTTCTCTCCACCGTGTTGTTCCTCTTCCATGAAACAACCACTCTCTATCCCATATGTGATGCTCCTCTTCCTCATTGCAATCATCGTCACCTCGAAGAAAAGAAGAAGATAACATTTTGTTTGAGTTTAGTGATGCCACTTTGATTGACTGTTTTTGTTGGTCACTTTGGATTTTCGTCTTTCAATATGAGTTTTGTGAACAAAAAATTGAAATGAAAGAGGAAAACGATGGACTGAAATTCGAGTTTGAAAGAGATTGGTGCTCGGTCACTGGCACAATGGTGATAAGCTGAGATGAGAGGTTGAAGTAAAGATTACGTCCATGACAATGGAGAGTGTGGTGAAAGTGAGAGAAACGATCGTTGAAGCGAGCCTGATGGCCAGATCCCTGTTGTTGAAGTCGACGAGAGGAGTGACGGAGAGTGGTCGGATAGAAATAGAGTAGGTGGATGAGAGAGGGACGTCTATACAGCGGATACGAGGAGGAGCAGCAAGCAAAGGTGGAGGAAAAAAGGAACAACAGAAGCGAGTGAAGACCCGTGACGAGGAAGAGAGGAGAGTGGTTTTACTAGATTTTTTGTTATTTTTTTCCTTCATGAATCTCACAAAAAAAAAAAAAACCATGTGGGTGGTGTCAAATGGGGGTTTGCAAATAAAGGGTGTTCATTTATTAACACTCATTTTTAAAAAGTTGTCACTCTTTCTCGGTTTTTCACCTTCATTATTTCTGAGGAGTGATATTTGTACAACTAATATTATTAGACAACTTTAGTGATAACCATTTTTCTCCTCTTGTGATTGGATAAAAACAATGGAGAGAGAGTAAAAACACATGTGAGTATGAAAAAGATGGTTGTTCCAAAAGTTGTCAAAAAGTGGTTGTCCAAATATATTTCTCATTATTTCCTTTCTCTTTCTTCAATTTCAACCACCTAGATTTCTAAAACATAACATAATCTCATTTTCCTACCTTCCTTCCGAACCTAACAATCATCTTTTCTATCATCCACATTCATCTACTTCTTTCTCTTTCCTCACTTCAAACCATTCTCACCCAGTTTTTTCAAATATCCTTCTTTCTTTATCGTTTCTTTATCAATCACTTTTCATTTTTTAAAGAACTTTATTTCAACTTTCCCATTTTCGATTATACTGTCGGTTGCAATTAGCATAGGTTATGTTCTTTTCGTAACAGCAAATAAATATAATATGACAAAAAAAAGAAGGGAGAGGGAAAAATGTTACACATGATGTCTCTAAATCTAATAGATGGTTGTAATGCAATGCCAAATGAAACAAATGATGTACTTTGTAAATATAAGTTTTGAAATATCCGACAAACATTTTTCACCTATAAATATAAAAAAGAAACACATTACACATACTTTCCACACGTTTTTAAATTATTTTTCTAGAAATGAATCGTTGTACAATGTTATTGTAAAGTACATATGCATACACCATGCAACTGATAGTCACTAATTAATTAGTTAAAATTGAGTTATTTTCTTTTAATGTTTTCATTTTTAAATTTCACTTGAACAATTGTTCCTATCTTTTTATTTTTAATGTCATATTTTTTATTAATGTTCATAATAACAAACTTTTATCACTAATGAATATAAAAATTATATTATCTAACTATAAAAATTAATGACTAACAAAAATTCATTCTTACCCTTTCTTTAATTGTTGACGCATCACCAAAAGTGAAGATTAATTTAATTTGTATTATTAAAAGCATATTCCTCCCTTTTTTTAGGTTTTTTCTAGATTACCTTTGAAAAATGATGGGTAATTTACCCACCAACCAATAAAAATGAGCAATTTATTGGTGGGGTCAAGATAGTTCATAGATACCACCTAAAAAATGAATGTTCATTGGTTGAGGTAAATTATTCACCATTCTTCCATGGGTACTCTAGTTGTCACCTAAAATTTAAATTTCAAATTCTATTTTTAAATAGATGTCACTTTTTCTCAGTTTCACTCATTCATTATTTCCTTTCTTTTTCTTCAACTTCAACCATTCAGATTTCTAATACCTTAATCTCATCTTTCTCACCCTCCTTCCAAACCAACAATCATCTTTTCTGTTATCCACCTTCATCTACTTCTTTCTCTTTTCCCATTATTTCAAATCGTTCGCCCATTTTTTTTCTAGATATCCTTCTTTCCTTTTTTTATCTCTCATTTTTCGTTCATTAAAGAGCTTTTATTTCAACGTTTCCATATTCGATTATACTATCTCTTGCGGTTACCCTCGGTTATGTTCTTTTTGAAACAATAAACAAATATAACATAACAAAAGAAGGGAGAGGGAAACATGTTACATATGAAGTCTCTAAGAGATGGCTGGAATGCAATATCAAATCAACCAAATGAAGTAGTTTGTACATATAAGTTTTGAAACACGGGAAAAACATTTTTTACTGATAAATGTTAAAAGGAAACATTTTTCACAACTCAATGTTTTCATCTTATTTTTCTAGAAGTGAGTCAATAAACAATGTCGTTTGAGCGTACATATTCATACATGAGGCAACAAATAGACCCTAATTAATTAGTTAGATAGCATTCTTTCCTTTAATGTTTTCTTTTTCAAATTTAACATGAACAATTGTTTCGATCTTTTTATTTTTAATATCATGCTTTTCATTAATTTGTTCATAATTAACCTAAATATAAAAGATACGGAACAAACTTTTATCACTAATAAATATAACAAAATAAAAATAAACACAGGAATAATATTTTTCACATCAATAAAATACATGACAAATATTTGTCATTTATAACCTAATGAATGTTTTCGAGTAACCGGAGTTGGAACTCAATCACAGTGTTAATGATCTAGCATTTTTGACATATTTATTAATTGAACTAAAATTTATGGACATCTCATTACTCTTTAAATACCGTAAATTAATTTTTTTTTCAAGCCTAAATACCATAAGCATGACACATATTGAGAATAAGAAATGCAAATGGTAGTTAGATAACCTGTCATCCCTCCTTTTCATTTGTTTATATACATGACCGTAATGTGAACCCTCCAATGCCATCCCTATATCCTAATATTCTCGTATTCACATCTCAAAAGTTTGATCATTTGGATAAAGACAAAATATTTATATTAAATTTTTTATTTGTCTATGTTTTTTTTAAGGATTATTTGTCTATGTTTTGAATATTACTTATTAGGTAAACTCGCATATTTATTCTATCATGATATTAGTATGGAGTTTTCACCACCGTCTAAAGTGATTAACTCTTGTCGGACGAATCTATGTGGCACATAAGATTGGTTCTCCCCTCCTAACCGAATTTTTCATATCCGTTCAAGAATTGAAGACATGACTACATGTTTAAGGTGTTCGAGTCTCTTACTAATTGAACCAGTATACCATTGGTACTCACATACTTTTTTATTTAAACAAAAGGTAAACTCAAATACTTTTTTTTATTTGATTTTAAACTCAGATACTTATGTACTATTTGTATCTCTAAAATTATATTACCCAGTACTCAATTTTTCTACTTAAAAAGTTTATGGGTTTAAAGAAAATGCACCACCATTATCAATTAGTTTTATACAAACATTTAATCAAAAAATCATTATTTTGTTATATCACTCATTATCAATTATAGTCTTATACTAACCCATTTCAATTGGTTTGGTGATGTTGGTTTGGACTTTCGAGTGTGTTTCTCTCAAAATCTTAGGTTTGATTCTCTTCAGTGACAATTTCGATGGAATAATTTGACTTTTTCAAAATCTATATATATATATATACATAAATCGATTTTAGTGTAAAATTTAACATTCAATAAAAAAAATAAAAATGTAACTATTCTGCTACATCACTCATTTTATAAATGGATTTTAAAATGGATAATACGTCACAAAGCAGATAAAATGTTTTTTTGGTGCATACAAATAGAGTGTTTCTATCAAATATTACCGTAAAATTAATTTACATAGAATATATACTCATTAAACTTAAATTTTGAATATAAACGGTTGTTTGGAGGATTGAAAAAGTCAAACTTGTACCAATATAAAAAAATAAGAGTTCAAAATAATTGTCCAGAATTATTGCAACTATGTAGCACATACAATTTTTTTATTCTGTCAAGAGACATACCCTTTTGATATCATTGTCCAAATTAATAACGTCGTTGGTTTGGTCGAGTCATGTAAAGATATACCATAAATATACATATTGCAAGTTTAAACCCTTCTGGAGAGAGATAAATGTAAATTTATTCGTCGATTCTCTCTGACTATACGAAAGGGACGCCATTATCTCAACATACATTTTTTTTGTCAAGATCACAGCAAAATATTTTTATAAAAAATGCAAAATAAATAAATTTAATACATTATCTAATTTTTTTAAAAGTATAATCATCCAAATTGGAATCTCACATGGGCATGCCCAGTTTCACTCTGTTATTTGTTTGTTTACGTACATGACCAAACTCTAACTATAATATATAATATGATTTGATTCATGTTAGTACACATCAACGTGTATGTTGATTTGTTACCTGACATCCCTTATGCCCTATTTTTAATACATGTTCAGACTAGTGCAACATATATAACACCTTGTTTGGAAGGGAAGAACCCAAGATGCTTCTTCTCACTACACTTGTCATTGCAAAAAGATACGAAAAGAACATATTAATTAACAATAAGATTTCTATTCAACAATAATCCATTTAATATTTCGTAGTTCTTTTTAATATTCTATACACACGTTTTTCACTTTCAATTGATGTATTTTTTATTTGAATGAAAGGATCATAATTAACCTTCATCCTCCTATAAAATGGGGTGAACAAGAAAGTAAGTGGCAAGAACAAGAAGTCTTGATATATCTTTGATTCACTTTTAGTACTTAAGTAAGTCCATTTTTTAATTATCTATTCTTTCTTATTATTTCAAGCTTTATAATCAATATTTCCTCTGCCTTTATATATATGTTAATT
>Ga0228711_1012326_pt1 | contig 10503 bp, 10 predicted proteins | sample MedpolnodulmetaG_2_FD_177996 | JGI IMG/M metagenome (GOLD analysis project Ga0228711, IMG submission 177996) | Root nodule microbial communities from Medicago polymorpha collected in Santa Monica, California, United States - brown nodules | ecosystem: Host-associated > Plants > Roots > Nodule...
CAACATAAGCATGCATATAATAATTCATCAACATATATACATACCTTCATGTAATATTTCATCAACAAGTTATTCATATAATAGACCATCAATGTGTACATTCATATATCAATTCTTAAATCATGTTATTCTTGCCAAACAAACCATCTGAGTAACCGATAATATCACCTAAATCAATTATACTTAAATACGTAAAATAAGCATGACATATTCTACGTAAAATAAACTTGACATAATAGTAAAATATCATTAAATTAAATAAAGCAATTATACTTACTGTTTTATTTTTTCAAAGCTTGTATGCCATGTGTTTACCGAAGTCTGGTAAAAGAGATAACTCGTAAGGCCCCCATCCTCATCCTCCATACCAGCCTCTGCATGCTGCTGAGGATGCTGCTCATACTGTTGTTGCTGAGGAGGCTCGACATACTGCTGCTGAGGAGGTTGCTCAGGCTGATACCCCTCGTGAAACTAAGCCTGATACCCCTGGTGATACTCATACCCCTCCTGATACTGATAACCCGACTGAAATTCAGGTTGCTCCTGATAATGTTGCTCCTGATACGCCTGCTCTTGATAATGTTGCTCATGCTGGTACTGTGTCGGGCCACCGTCTAGGATGGACCCGTCTGTGACGTCGATCCCCCCGCAACATCATCCCTAGCAAGTCTCATGCCCCTACTCTCCCTCGACCTCGACCCTCCGGAGGCTGTAGTGCTTGCTTCTCCCTCCGTGCACTACTAATAGTCACAAGCCTCCCTAACCTAAGTCTTTCAGTCCTCTCTGGCTCAGACATATCTAGACAAAAAGCAACAAATCTTTAACACATTTTCACGTAATTTCGACATCAACACATGTGTCATATTTAATAATACAACAACACTATAATGTCGACAATGCCATTTGAATCCATAAACTACCACATTGCAGTCAAATTAACTATAATCAACATTAACAAACATAATTTTAACTAATTACATCATTAACAATCTAAAAAAACAAAAAAAATTATCATTGAGACATTTTACCGAACAAGTTGTACCCTAAACAACATCTAAACAACAATTTCTAAGTTAAATCATCACTAACAATCATAATCTTTAACATGCAAGACAATTTTTTAAAAACCTAAAAATGTTAATTTTCTACAAAATTTTGAAAATTTCAACCAAAATAATGCAAAGAAGTAGGATAATAATCACTTACTTGATATTATGGACGAAATTTCGTTTGAATGGCGCAAGAATAGTGAATTTCAGATTTGGGGGTGAAATTTTCGTGTTTGGAGAAGTTGGAAAATGGAGGTTATGTGTTGTTGTGTTGCTCTTAACTGACTTAAGTAACGTAGCGTGAGTTAACTCACGCTACGTGAGTTAACTTACGTAAGAGTATTTTGGTCTTTTCCCTTGGGAATGAGCAAAAACGTTTGGGTAAAGAGCAGAATTCTTGAGTATTTTCTAGAAAGAAAAAAAATGAAGTCCAAGCCCAAGACTGTTTTCTTAGAGGAAGCCCAAAGTTGTTTACAAGTCCAAAAGAGCTTCTATTTTTCTTGAAAATTGTTTTTCATACTTCAATGTTTATCAAGAAACATCAGTATTTTACGAAAATAACTTCATCGACAATAACTACCGATGAACTAAATTGGAGGTAGTCAACTACCGATTTGGTTATTTTCCATCGACAGTAACTATCGTGAACCTTCAAACTTGAAATTTTCGTGACAATTCCGGTAATTAGTCGCAGGCTTTCAAATTTACAACTTTGAAAAAAATTCAACTAAAATAAACATGATTTTTCTTCACCACTCAAACATCTCAAATTGATTTCTCCATTGCTGAATCCTCATGCGAAAGATAGTGCTGATAGAAATTATTCATAATTTCCAAACTCTGTTGACTTAATGCTTCCAATATTTGTTGTTGTGGTTCATGCAAACTTGAGCTTGAACCACCAATTCCCAAGAAATCATGAACTATTGCCGCATCACTTCCATGTATTACCTCCGTCTCTAATTATAGGACCCTTTTGAAAAAAGAACGGGAATTAAGAAAATTGATATTGACAATAAATTTGTTTGTAACTACTATTGTTTTCACAATTTTATCCTTGAAGAGAGAGAGAATTAGTTTATGTTTTCAATATAGTATTTAATGTTGATTGAAAAGATATAAAATAAACAAGGATATGTTGGTAAAAAATTAATTAATGTACTTGGAAATATCAAAGGAGTCTTATATAAAGAGACAAAAAAAAAAAATCCTTGTGAGCTTAACTCAATTGCATATTATATGCAGGGGCCGGGGTTCGAACCCTGTACACTCCACTTCTCCAGAATTAAATTGTGTGAACTCTAGCCACTAGGCTACTTGACAAAAAAAAAAGACAAATTTTTTTCTCAAAAGGGTCTTATATTTAGGGACGGAGATTGTATCAAATTTGAACAATCACTAATCTCTTGTGCCACATTCTTCGTCAATTCATGGCTAAACATTCCAATATCATTATTAATTGTAGACACATTAATATTGTTATCAAACATTAATGAAATTTCTTGTTGTTCTTTTTTAAACAATTGGTTAGTAAATGCTCCTCCACCACTAACACTAGCCATTTTAGATAATTCATGCTGTAGTGGATTAAAGTGTTCATAAGAGGGTTGATTTTGGTTATGATGGAACGAAACATGATTAGGACTAACCATGCTACTAACAAAGCTTTTCTGCACCATGGAAGAGTTCCCACTATTGCTTACAGTAGCACCCATTTGTGCTGCTTTTTTTAGTAAAACAATTGTCGCGGCAGTTAACTGTCGATGGAAAATAACCACATCAATAGTTAATTACTGTGATTTAGTTCATCGGTAGTTAACTGTCAATGAAATTATTTTCGTAAAATACCGGTGTACAAACATTGAAGTGTGAACAACAATTTTTATTTTTCTTTGCTGCAAAAGAGTTCGTAGAACTTGAGAAAAATGTGAAATTCTTTTCTCAACCTGTAGAACTTGCATACTCCAAAATTTATTTATTTCTTTTTGTCAAATTTACCCCTTTTAGATTTTAAAATCGTAACGGCAAAAAAGTAACGTTAAAGCATCTAAAATAGACATCAATTTTCGGATGTTTAAATGAGTCTCACATGTACAAATCATTCATTTATAATTTTTAATACTAGTATATATAATAATAACCTCTTGATCCCTCCAACCCAGCATCTAAAAGAAATATCTTAAACGAGACTCATTAATCATCTATCAATAATCTTATGTCATTACGTTTTAATATTTTCATATTAAAAGAGTGTATATTTCACTTAAGAATTGAGATCTTCATTGGGATTTTGTTCCTATTAGTTACCCAAAAAAATTTCACAATGGGCTTTTTTGGCCCTAGCCCAAAATACATCTGGGCTTTTTTGCCCTAGCCACGTTGGCCCATGTAAAAATTGGGTTGGGCCGAGCGAGCCCATCAGGCTTCGAGTCAGCCCACTATCAATACTTCAATTTTGTTTTTGTGAAAAAACGCTACATTATTAAAAAAAATATCAACTACATTAAAATTTATTAATAAAAAAAATTTAATAAAAATGGATAAATTCAAAGTTTTAAAACTCTAAAGTTTATAAATTATTAATTTGATTAAATTAAAGTAATATATCTAGAGTTTAATTAATATTTAATGTTAATCTAAAAATTATTTGGCTAAATTGTACTTTTCGTCCCCTAAGTTTCAAAATATTGTGATTTTGACCCCTGTTAAAAAAATAGCAATTTTGGTCCATTTTGTCCCAAAATTGTTGAGAAGACACCATGTGTCTCAAAACAGGGGCCATAATCGCAACTTTTTGAGAAGATAAGGTGTCAAAAATCATATTTCCCTTATGTTATGGGGGTCAAAAGAGCATATTTCCCTAAATATGGGGTCACTTTTGTCATTTTTTTAATATGGGGTCAAAAACACAACATTTTGAAACTTAGGGGGATAAAAGTGCAGTTTACCCAAATTATTTACACATAACATATCAAAAATACATAAAAAAGAGAGAATAAATAAAATAAAAATTAAAATGGTCCGGGCTGATCCAAGACCCACATGAATCAGGTCGAGCTCTAGAATGAATGGCCCAGTCTCAAATGGGTTTGGTCGGGCTGATCGATTTATGTCGTCGGGCCTCTCAGACTGGACCGGGTTGGACCAGACCAACCATTTGACACCTCCACTCATAGGTATCAAGTCCTAAAAGGGAAAGATCTCTCCATTAAAGATGAACTTACAAGTGAATTTTAGAATTCATTATGAGTGTGTCTTATACGTGGTTCACACCCTCTTGTGGTAAAATAAAAATTCAGTAGTATATTTAAACACATTTAGATTTTAAAATTTAAATGTGTAGAATGTACTTTTCAGAACTTTTACATATTCAGATTTTAAAATAAGATTAATTAGAAATTTAGAATAGACTACAGTGTAAAACAACTTTACACTGTCAACCAATTAAAATTACCAAATTAAACTCATCATCTTAAGTGTCAAAAAAATCAAATAAAATATGGATAATAAATGTCATATCCCACATAAAGGAAACTGTTGATTGTGAATTCCATGTAATGCAAATATATGTTCAATTGATTCAAACTCTGACGAGAGATTTCCAAAGGAGCCAAGAGATGCATCGATAAAGGTGAACAATAAGAGTTTTCTTTCTCTTGCTTGATTTCAATTCACTAGATTTAAGTCACCATATGTGTGCAAAACACCATGTGTGTGACAAAAAGTTTGTAAGTTAAACATGATTTATTTTTACAGAATCCAGTATGTGGGAAGAATGCATTGATTGATAGGGCCGGCCCTAGACATAGACCAGGGGTGCGACGGCCTAGGGTCCATGCTGATAGGGACCCTAAAAAAATTATGGTGGGGGTGCGTCTAGAAATATTTGGTTTTTTGGGGTTGTATATTGCAAAGTTCACTGAAAGCCCCAAACATTGACATGATGAAAGGTTGGGCTGAAGCCTGTTAATAATTTTGGCCCTTTTGGCATGATTTGCTATATATATCCCATTTATCACAAAGATTTCTGTAAACACCCTACCCTCTCTATAATTTTTTTGGTTGTTCTTAATAATGTGCGAAAAAATTTATTATCAAAAGAAATTGGTGATATTTTTTGGGCTCGTTATTCCTAATAATGTGCCTAACTAATATTAAAAATATTTGTGATATTTATTATCCAAGAAATTGAGATAATTTTATAACAAAACAAATTTCAAGAAATTGAGATAATTTTATAACAAAACAGATTATATTTTAGTTGAAAATGAGTCTAGTAAAGAAATTAATTTTAATTTTATAACAAAACAATTTATATTTTAGTTGAAAATGAGTTTAGTAAAGAAATTAATTTTAATCTTATCTTTCAAAGGTTCCAAAAAATTAAATTATATCATTATAGTAATGTCAACTTTCTTGAATTGATTAACAGGATTGCAAAATTTAATTTGATAATACAAAATCATGTGAGACGTATTCAGGATCATGAAATTGATGTGAGACGCATTTAGGATCATGAGACACATTTAGTAATGTCAACTTTTTTGTGTTATTATTCTTAGGTGCTAAAATTTCAGTCAACATTGCAGGTGCTATTGTTCTTTACTTCTGCGGTATTTTATTTTGTTTTGGTGTCTATGGAGTATTTAATTTATTTTCAGATGTTGCCTGAAAAAACATTTATCTCATAGGGAAAAGCAAAAAAAACAAAATAAAGATATAATAAAAACAAAACAATGAGTTAAAAAAAATTGTGATGTACTCCCTCCGTCTCATAATACATGACACAGTTGACCCTATTACGCATGCCAATGCATAATTTAGAGATTAAATATCTTGAATAATATATTAGAAAAATTATGAAAATTTGATATTTTGAAAATATTCATCGAGATGAATCTAATGACATCTTATATGATATTATTTATCTTTGTGTATTAGTAGAAAAATATGGTCAAAGTAAACAATGTTAAAATTACACATTTTTAAATGGGTCATCAGAACAGAGGGGGTATCATGTAAATGGTCCTTTCCTCGTATCTGCCTAAAGCCTATAAAACTCTATGGACTATAAAACTCTATGAACGGTCCAGTTGACATGAGCATACATACAACATATGTAAAGGCCATTCGTGTTGCACATCATTACATTTATGTAGCGAATCAATCTTGTACTTTAGCTGTATCGGTGGTTGTAAAGTTGACCACAGGTAAAATATTCAAATTGAGGAGTATTGATGAAATGAAATTACTTTGTTACTGGCTTACTGCAGTGATGGATGTAATGCAGATTGAATACGGTTAAAAAGTTATTTAAATTAATCTCTTAGAAAATTCAAACGTGTATTGTCGAGAAACTGAATTAACACGTGTATTGTTTTGCTGGTATTCTATGATTTTTTTATCTATAGAGCATTATCATGCAACTGAATTAATTGTCGTATGCAACTGAAATAATTCATTGATAAAAGAAGGATAAGGGAGCTCATTTTGATGGAACATTCCTATGTGGTGCTAACCTGCCGTGTTTCTGCTACCATTATAAAGTCAAAGTGCAAAGCTTATGAAGCTGGGAAGATTACATTGAAGGTAAAATTGAGCTCTAAACTTATGTTAATACATTATTTTCTCCGTCTCAAATTAGGTATTTTTATTGAATTTTACAAACAGTGATGCTATTTGTCCCGACCCATATGGTCCCCAAGCTTTTACGAGTTATGTTGTCCCTTAGATTTTCATTTGACGGAAAAAACGGACGGTGGGATAGAAAAGACATGTTTTGCTACAGTATCTCATAGGTATATATAAGGCTGTCGTGATGGGTTCGCTACAATATTTTCGCTATAAGTAGCAAAATCCTTTTACAAATAATTAGTAGTGTTGATTTCAATAGTAAAATGTTTTTAATTTATTAAAACACTCTTATTAATTATAATTAATAGAGTAATTAGGTGATTGAAATGCAATAAATAAAGTTATGTTAATGAAAAATAAATAATAAAATAATTTGAGATAAAGAAAAATAGTAAAGATGACCCATGAGTTAGTGTTGTGTTATTGATTGGTTATGAGGATATACAAGATAAAATAAAAACTAAATTACACCAGATATTATTTAAGTTATTTCATTTCAACAACTTGATCTTTAAGTTTTTTTTTGTACCACTTACATCTTTTAAGTGTAACAAATTAGTCCTTTAAGTATTTTTCATATCACTCAGGTCATTTAAGTTATTTAATTGCAACTTTTAAACATTGAGTAACTTATATTTTTAAGATCTAAAATCCTCTAAATTTTTACGGTTAAATAACTTAAAAGACCTAATTGGTACAGAAAGATAATTAAAAGAGCAACTTATTGCAATTAATTAACTTAAAGAACCTAAGTGGTAAAAAAAACACTTAAAAAGACAGACTTATTACAATTAAATCCTGAAAATGCACATTGTCATGGTTCAAATGTAGCCAAACTAACTATGACAATTTTTTTTACCTTTTTAAATGGTGGGCTTCTCATAATAATCGTCTTGATTCTGAAATACGAAAAAAATAAGGAAACCCACATCATTTAAGAGGAAGTTGAAGGCACATTTATACAGGTTCTCAATGGCGATTGACAATGATGTCCACGAGGATCGAGAATGATATGTGACACATTGGTGAGGTGGAAGATCCAAACTAAGAGTTTAAGAAAGACTTTTTTTTTTTTTGAATCGGCAAATATTATTAAACAGAGTTAGCGCAAGACGCACACAACTCGCATAGGAGGAAAAAGAGTACAAATAAGGGACTAATAAGCAACACCCCATCCTTATCTAACAAACCTCAATAAAAAAACCTCATATATTCTTGTTCCCAATACAAAGAAGAAGAAACGAGAAAAAAGAACAACCGTAAATAGGTAAAAAGACCAAACAACCACAAATGGCTTCCCTAACAGGTTGCCCTCCACTGTTTCAGTTCCAACTAGAAAAATAGACCCTAAAAACACAACTGCCTGAACTGATACACAGTTGGGAGCCAAAACAGCAGTAGCTGAACCCCACTGAACCAATAACACATCAACAGGAATAAAACTGCCCTCAAACCTCCCTCAGCCGAAACCACACCATCAAAAAGCAACAGCTACATCAACTGCTAAGACAGCACCGAGGATTCCATATCCATTCGTAATACATACATGAGGTTATCTTCAATCTAGCAAGAGCACACCGCCACGACAAAATCTGAATATCCTCCACCACCTCTTCCACCTTAAAACTATTATTATTAAAAATCACCTTGTTCCTTGCCATCTAAATAGCCCAAATAGATGTATGCCAAATAAGCCTCATTCCCCGCTTCAAATCCTTCCTATTAGAGGCCGCACCATCCCAACACCTCCAATGCGTGAACAAATTGGATGGAGTAATAAAAGACACCTCTAACCACCTTTGCAAATGTAGCCAAATTTTCCAAGCCTCACGGCAATGCAAGAAAATATGGTTTGTCGACTCCTCCGCCTCATTACATCAGACACAAAGTAAGCTTGCATTTCGAGGGAAGACATTTCTCCGGGCTAAATTTAATCTAGTTGGGATTCTATTAAGCAATCCCTTCCAAGATAGCGCCACCACCTTTGAAGGCGTGGGACTCTTCCAAATATTAGAAAAGACCCTCTTCTCATCTTCGGCCCATCCATTCTCCTCCTCAAACATCCCCTCCAACTTCTTATATATCGACCTTACCGTAAAAGACCCTCCCTCTTCTAACCTTCACTTCCACTCATCCTCATCTTGAGACCACTCAAACCCTTGAAGGTCATTCAACAAATTATTCAATAGCTCTTCCTCCCAAACAAACAACCGGCGCCTCCACTTAAAGTTCCAATTTGCACTCGAGTCTCTAACCAACCACATCTCCGCCACTTTTAACTCTTTTTGATTTGAAATAGCAAAAAGTCTTGGATATTTCTCTCTAAACATCATATCACCCCTCCACTTAGTATTCCAAAATGAAGTATTACTACCATTACGCATATTCCTTGTTACCTCCTCATTGAACCAAGTTTGGCCGCCTCCATCATCCAACGTCACAATATCTTTCCCGCCATCAGACCATATTTCTCCTTCAACACCGCTATCCAAAGAGTATCATCTCCTTGGATAATTCTCCACCTCTATTTTGCCAAAAGACTTAAATTAACAAGTTTAATATCCCGAATTCCGAGACCACCCTTTTCCTTTGGTTGACACACCTTGCTCCACTTGACCCAATTAATTTTTCGGCCTCCTCCCACCCTTCCCCAAAGGAACTCCATTTGAATACGAACCAACCTTCTCCAAACTTTAACCGACATTCTCATAAAAGAGAGATAAAAGATGGGGATTGCATTCAAAACCGAGTTAAGGAGCACCACCCTCCCACCAAAACTCAAAGACTTATTAGTCCAAGAATTCAAACGTTTATTAACATGTTCCACTAGAGAATCCCAAGTACAAATACTTCTATGATTTTCTCATATTGGAAGGCCCAAATACTTGAAAGGTAAATGTTTTTCACCACAACCCAAAAAATTACATGCCATTTCCATAAAATCTCTAGAGACATTTAACCCAATTAAGCAACTCTTACCAAAATTCACTTTAAGCCCTGATGCCTCTTCGAAACCATCCAACACCGCCTTCAAGGTCCGCAAATTCCGCACCGTTGCCTTTCCAATGCATATGGTGTCATCCGCATATTGTAGGTGCGAAATTACCAACCCATCTTCTCGAAACCGGAAACCATCAAACAAATTAAGGTTAACCGCGTCTCTCATAAGACAACTAAATCCTTCGGCCACCATTAAAAACAAAAAAGGTGCCAACAGATCCCCTTGCTTTAGACCTTTTTGAATATTTATCTCCTCCGTGGGACTCCCATTAACAAGAATTGACATACTTCCACCACACACACAAGCTTTCATCCACGCCCTCCACTTTGTTCCAAAGCCCAATCTCCTCATCATATACTCCAAGAAGCTCTAATCCACCGAATCATAAGCCTTTTCAAAATCCACCTTAAGAACTAAGCATTCTTTTTTTGTTTTTTTTGCAAAGTCCACCATTTCATTGGCCACAAGCACTCCGTCCACAAGATTCCTCCCCTTAAGAAAAGCCGATTGAGACTTCGAAATTATTGAATCCATAACACCTGCCAATCATCTAGCCAACACCTTCGCAAGTAACTTATAAAGACATCCAAGCAAAGATATTGGCCTAAACTCCTTCATCGACATAGGAGAAGTCTTTGGGATTAATGCTACAAAATAAGATAGTAAGTGATGAGTCGATAAATTAGTATTTGTAATATGTTATTTGAGTTTATTATATTTAGATTTGATTTAGTTTTATTTAAATATTATTTCCTTTTTGAGCTATTTTACTTCAATTGCAAATAATTATATTTCAGGAACAAATATCTGAAGAAACAG
>Ga0228711_1012327_pt1 | contig 10502 bp, 9 predicted proteins | sample MedpolnodulmetaG_2_FD_177996 | JGI IMG/M metagenome (GOLD analysis project Ga0228711, IMG submission 177996) | Root nodule microbial communities from Medicago polymorpha collected in Santa Monica, California, United States - brown nodules | ecosystem: Host-associated > Plants > Roots > Nodule...
GGGTTATTAAATCTGGAACCGCAACCGACCGTTGGTAACTGCACATACTCGTTTTTGACCATTTTTGAACCCGACAACCGACCCGGCCCACCCGTTTAATTAATATGAGTAGCGGTTTGGGCGGGTTCGGTTCTCATGCTCAGCCCTACCATCTTTCCACCCACATTTGACAACTCACCACTCTTCCTTTCATCAACATTCACTTTACCACTATTCTTAACCTTAACATTACCATCCTCAACAAAACTTCCATCGTTTTTAAAGATGGAATGTTTGATAACTGTTGTTATATACGTAATATATAAACTTTTTTTTTACAAATAACAGTTATTACAGGTTAGCTATTTGTAAAAAAGTTAATAAATTACATATTAAAGATTTTCAACATCATGAGCTATGTTGTATTGATGCCCTAATGAAGAAACAGTATTATACACCTTTTCAAATGAAAAACTTGAATTCTCGTCCTCTTGTAATGGAGAATTGTGGTTCTCCTCATTCTCCTCTTAATATCTTCCTTCGGACCAAATTTCTTTCCTCTCAACAGACCAATTCTCATTCCTTCTTTCAAACCAGTTCTCATTTCTTCCTTCCGACCAATTGTCATTCATTCCTTTCGACAAATTCTCATTTCCATAAGAAGAATCGTTTACATTGTTTTGCCAAGATAGATTTTGATTTTCATTAGCAAAAATCAATTCCTTTAGTTTCATCTATATACCCGTCTCATTCTGTGTAGCTTCCTCATTACCAGTTGAATGACTATTAAATGGCTGAAATCATTCATCTCACATCACTCTTATTGGAAACTGATTTTATACTTGAGTGGAAAGATTGATGCTCCTCTATCTATGATTCATGCCTCTTAAATTTTTGATCTTTTCAAGACGATCATGCCATTGAAGAGATCAGGTTTAATTGTCTGATTCATCATATTATGTGGGAAAAACTTAGCACGGGAAATTGTTGTATTTTATGGGACAGAAATAGTAGGGGTGTATTTCAAAGGTGTTAGCAAAGCCATCAATCAATTTGTTTGTCCATGGACAAGCTCAAACTCTAAATGGTTATGAACATAATAGTTGTCAGGAACATAGTTTTAAAAAGCAGACAAGTTGTCGACTTGATGAGGTCACTAGGTCATTGAGTCAATGGTTCATCCACTAGGTCATTAATTAAACCGCATACATCAATCAGATTAAACCGGATAATAAACAAAATAGTTAGTATTTCACTTGCAACTGGGTGGTGTTATATTGGGACCGAGAACTCTAATATCAAATAGTATTTAACAAATCAACTCTCCGGTAAGTTGGTTGCAGCTGAAAATAGCGGCACGAAATTCAATCAATTTAAGAAGGATCGTTGATGCTAAAGAGGTTTGTGACAATGCAGTGACCCATGTCGTATTTTTTCTTTCTCTTCATCTATTCCTCTCCTTAGAGGAGAAGGAGAATCCCAATTCTCCATTAGAGGATGTGGAGAATACCAATTCTCCATTAGAGCATCAATACAACAGAGCACAGGTGGTTGGAATGTTTGATAATTGTTGTTATATATTTAAATATCAACTTGTTTTACAAATAACTAACCACTCTCGTTGGAAACTGATTTCATACTTGAGTGGGCAAAACCTTGCTCGTTAATCTCTGGTTCTTTTTTTATAGAGGCCGAGTTAAAAAGCCGAGTTATCCAATATAATCTGGTTCAGTCATGCAGTTCAACCAATGACCTAGTGGTTGAACCATTGACTCAATAACCTAGTGACCTCACCAAGTCGATGACTGGTCCAATATTTAAAACTATGTTGCGGACAACTATTATGTTCATAATCGATTATGGTTTGAGCCCGACCATGGACAAATAAACTAATATATTACTTTACTGACATCTTTTGCATACACCCCTACTATTTATGTCCCACAAAATACGACAATTGTCCAAGCTAAGTTTGTCCCACATAATATAAATCTAATAGTTGTATCCCTATCTCTTCCAGGACATGATCCTTATTGAAAAGATAAAACACTTAAGAGGCATGAATCGGAGATAGGGGAGCATCATTCTTCCCACTCAACTATGAAATCAGTTTCCAACAAGAATGATTTGTTAGATGAATGATTTCAGCCATTGGATACTCATTCAACTGATAGGTAGGAAGTTACACATAATAAGAAGAGTGTATAAATGATACTAAATGAATTGATTGTTGCTCGTGAAAATCAAAATCTATCTTGGCAAAACAATGTAAAAGATACTTCTTATGCAAATGAGAATTGGTCAAAAGGAAATAATGAGAATTGGTCAGAAGGAAGAAATGAGAATTAGAATGAAGGAAGGAATAAGAATTAGTCTTATGGAAGGAATGAAAATTAGTCAAACGGAAAACATTCAGAGGAGAAGGAAGAGAATCCCAATTTTCCATTGGAGGAGGAGGAGAATTCCAGTTTTGTATTTGAGAAGGAGGAGAATACCAGTTTTCCATTAGAGCATCAATACAACATAGCTCAGGTGGTTGAGAATGTTTGATAACTGTTGTTACATATGTAATATATTAACTTTTTTTTTACAAATAACAATTATTACAAGTTAGTTATATGTAAAAAAGTTAATAAATTACATATATATCAACTGTTATCAAAGATTCCCAGTCACCTGAGCTATGTTGTATTGATTCTCTAATGGAGAACTATGTATTCTACTCCTTCTCAAATGCAAAACTGGAATTCTCGTTCTGTAGTAATGGAGAATATGGATTCTCCTCTTTCTCCTCTGAATGTCTTCCTTCGGACCAATTTCTTTCCTTTCTTCAGACCAATTATCATTCCTTCCTTCAAACCAATTGTCATTCATTCCTTTCGACAAATTCTCATTTCCATAAGAAGTATCGATTAAATTGTTTTCCCAAGATAGATTTTGATTTTCATCAGCAACAATCAATTCCTTTAGTTTCATATATACACCCTTTTGATTCTATGTAGCTTCCTCATTATCAGTTGAATGGCTATTAAATTGCTGAAATCATTCAACTCATATCACTCCTTTTGGAAACTGATTTTATACTTAAATGGGAAGAACGGTGCTCCTCTATCTATGATTCATGCCTCTTAAATGTTTTATCTTTTCAAGAAGGATCATGGCATTGAAGAGATCGAGATTCAATTGTCTGATTCATTATATTCTATGGAAAAAACTTCGCACGGGCAATTGTCGTATTTTGTGGGAAAGAAATAGTAGGGGTGTATTTTAAAAGTGTCAGTAAAACCATCGATCGGTTTGTTTGTTCATGGTCGAGCTCAAACCCTAAATGGTTATGAACATAATAGTTGTCAGCAACATAGTTTTAAAAACCAGACAGGTTGTCGACTCGATGAGGTCAGTGGGTCATTGAGTCAATGGTTCATCTACTGGGTCATTAGTTCACCCGGATGACTAAACCAGATTAAACCGGATAGCTAGGATTTATAACTCGGCCTCCATAAAAAAATGTGTACAAAAATAAAAATAAAAATAAAAAACTAATAAAACCTACCAATTGTCAAAACACATCAATATTAACAGTTGTTATTTAATCTAATTTCTACCAAATGATGGACTTGGACTAGCAGAGTAATATTGATTCCCACTTGAAGAACCAAAATTTGTCTTCTTCCAATGCCTCATCGTAGCATAAGAAACAAAATAGTTAGTACTTCACTTGCAACTAGGTGGTGTTATATTGGGACAGAGGAGTCTACTATCCAATGGCTGAAATCATTCATCTAACAAATCACTTTTGTTGGAAACTGATTTTATACTTAAGTGGGAAGAACGATGCTCCTCTATCTATGATTCATTCCTCTTAAATGTTTTATCTTTTCAAGAAGGATCATGACATAGAAGAGATCGGGATTCAATTGTCTGATACATCATATTCTGTTGGAAAAACTTAGCACGGGGAATTGTCATATTTTGTGGGACAAAAATAGTAGGGGTGTATTTCAAAGGTGTCAGTAAAGCCATCAATCGGTTTGTTTATCCATGGTCGAGCTCAAACCCTAAATGGTTATGAACATAATAGTTGCCAGCAACATAGTTTTAAAAACCAGTATGGTTTTCGACTCGATAAGGTCATTGGGTCATTGAGTCAATGGTTCATCCACAAGGTCATTAGTTGAACCGCATGACTGAATCAGATTAAACCGGATAACTCAGATTTATAACTCGGCCTCTATAAAAAAAATGTGTACTTTTGTTAAACCGAGTTGGATTAAATTAATCTGGATCACTCAATCACAAAAATTAAAAATAAAAAACTAATAAAACCTACAAATTGTCAAGACTCATCAATATTAGCAGTTGTTCTTTATTCAAATTTCTACCAAATGATGGACTTGGACTAGAAGAGTAATATTGATTCCCACTTGAAGAACCAAAATTTGTCTTCTTCCAATTCCTCATCCTAGCATAAGAAATAATATAATTTGTATTTCACTTGCAACTGGGTTGTGTTATATTGGGATCAAATAGTGTTTAACAAATCAACTCTTTGGTAAGTTGGTTGCAGCAAAAAATAGCGGCACCCAATTCAATCAATGTAAGAAGGATCGTTGATGCTACAGAGGTTTGTGACAATGCAGTAACCCCTGTCATATTTCTTCTTTCTCTTCATCTAATCTTCTCCTTAGAGGAGAAGGAGAATCCCAATTCTCCATTAGAGGATGTGGAAAATAACAGTTCTCCATTAAAGCATCAATATAACATAGCACAAGTGGTTGGAATGTTTTATAATTGTTGTTATATATTTAATATATCAACTTGTTTTACAAATAAATAACCACTCTCGTTGGAAACTGATTTCATACTTGAGTGGGCAGAACCATGCTCCTCAATCTTTGGTTCTTTTTTATAGAGGCCGAGTTATCCGATATAATCTGGTTCAGTCATGCAGTTCAACCAATGACTTAGTGGTTGAACCATTGACTCAGTAACCTAGTGACCTCACCAAGTCGATGACCTGTCTAGTTTTGAAAACTATGTTGCTTATAACTATTATGTTCATAATCGATTATGGTTTGAGCCCGACCATGGACAAACAAATTGATATATTACTTTACTGACACCTTTTGCATACGCCCTTACTACTTATGTCCCACAAAATACGACAATTGTCTAAGCTAAGTTTATCCCACATAATACGAATCAGACAACTGTATCCCTATATTTTCCATGACATGATCCTTCTTGAAAAGTTAAAACACTTAAGAGGCATGAAATAGAGATAAAGGAGCATCGTTCTTCCCACTCAAGTATGAAATCAGTTTCCAACAAGAATGATTTGTAAGATGAATGATTTCAGCCATTGGATACTCATTCAACTAATAGGGAGAAAGTTACACATAATAAGAAGGGTGTGTAAATGACACTAAATGAATTGATTGTTGCTCGTGAAAATCACAATCTATCTTGGCAAAACAATGTAAATGATACTTCTTATGCAAATATGAATTGGTCGAAAGGAAAGAATGGGAATTGGTCAAAAGGAAGAAATGAGAATTGGACTGAAAGAAGGAATGAGAATTAGTCCGATGGAAGGAATGAAAATTAGTCAAACGGAAAACATTCAAAGGAGAAGGAGGAGAATCCCGATTCTCCATTAAAGGAGGAGGAGAATTCCAGTTTTGAATTTGAGAAGGAGGAGAATACTAATTTTCCATTAGAGCATTAATACAACATAGCTCAGGTGGTTGAGAATGTTTGAGAACTATTGTTACATATGTAATAAATTACATATATATCAACTTTTATCAAAGATTCCCAACCACCTGAGCTATGTTGTATTGATACTCTAATGGAGAACTAACTATTCTACTCCTTTTCAAATGCAAAACTGGAATTTTCCTCCTCCTCTAATGGAGAACTGGGATTCGCCTCCTTCTCCTTTGAATGTTTTACGTTTGACCAATTTTCATTCCTTTCATCGGACTAACTCGCATTCCTTCCTTCAGTCCAATTCTCATTTCTTCCTTCTGACCAATTCGCATTCTTTCCTTTCGACCAATTCACATTTGCAAAAGAACTACCATTTACATTGTTTTGCCAAGATAGATTTTGATTTTCATCAGCAACAACCAATTCCTTTAGTTTCATATATACACCCTTCTGATTCTGTGTAACTTCCTCATTATAAGTTAAATGAGTATCCAATGGCTGAAATCATTCATCTAACAAATCACTTTCGTTGGAAACTGATTATATACTTGAGTGGGAAGAACGATGCTCCTCTATCTATGATTCATTCCTCTTTAATGTTTTATCTTTTCAAGAAGGATCATGGTATAGAACAGATCAAGATTCAATTTTCTAATTCATCATATTCTATTCGAAAAACTTAGCACAGGGAATTCTCGTATTTTGTGGGACAGAAATAGTAGGGGTGTATTTCAAAGGTGTCAGTAAAGCCATCAATTAGTCTGTTTGTCAATGGTCGAGCTCAAACCCTAAATGGTAATGAACATAATAGTTGTCTGCAACATAGTTTTAAAAACCAATTTGGTTGTCGACTCGATGAGGTCATTGGGTCATTGAGTCAATGGTTCATCCACAAGGTCATTAGTTGAACCGCATGACTGAATCAGATTAAACCGGATAACTCGGATTTATAACTCGGCCTCTATAAAAAAAACGTGTACTTTTGTTAAACCGAGTTGGATCAAATTAATCTGGATCACTCAATCACAAAAATTAAAAATAAAAAACTAATAAAACGTATAAATTGTCAAAACTCATCAATATTAGCAGTTGTTCATTATTCAAATTTCTACCAAATGATGGACTTAGACTAGAAGAGTAATATTGATTCCCACTTGAAGAACCAAAATTTGTCTTCTTCCAATGCCTCATCCTAGCATAAGAAACAATATAGTTTGTATTTCACTTGCAACTGGGTGGTGTTATATTGGGACCGAGAACTCTACTATCAAATAGTGTTTAACAAATCAACTCTTTGGTAAGTTGGTTGCAGCAAAAAATAGCGACACACAATTCAATAAATGTAAGAAGGACCGTTGATGCTACAGAGGTTTGTGACAATGCAGTAACCCCTGTCATATTTGTTCTTTCTCTTCATCTATTCCTCTCCTTAGAGGAGAAGGAGAATCCCAATTCTCCATTACAGAATGTGGAAAATACCAGTTCTCCATTAGAGCATCAAGGCAACATAGCACAAGTGGTTGGAATGTTTTATAATTGTTGTTATATATGTAATATATCAACTTGTTTTTACAAATAACTAACCACTCTCGTTGGAAACTGATTTCATACTTGAGTGGTCAGAACCATACTCCTCAATCATTGGTTCTTTTCTATAGAGGCCGAGTTATCCGATATAATCTGGTTTAGTCATGCAGTTCACCAATGACCTAGTGGTTGCACCATTGACTCAGTAACCCAGTGACCTCACCAAGTCGATGACCAGTCAAGTTTTTAAAACTATGTTGCTGACAACTATTATGTTCATAATCGATTATGGTTTGAGCCCGACCATGGACAAACAAACCGATATATCACTTTACTGACACCTTTTATGTACGCCCCTAGTATTTATGTCCCACAAAATACGACAATTGTCCAAGCTAAGTTTGTCCCACATAATACGAATCAGACAACTGTATCCCTATCTTTTCCATGACATGATCCTTCTTGAAATGTTAAAACACTTAATAGGCATGAATCAGAGATAGAGGAGCATCATTCTTCCCACTCAACTATGAAATCAGTTTCCAGCAAGAATGATTTTTTAGATGAATGATTTCAGCCATTGGATACTCATTCAACTAATAGGGAGAAAGTTACACATAATAAGAAGGGTGTGTAGATGACACTAAATGAATTGATTGGTGTTCGTGAAAATCAAAATCTATCTTGGCAAAACAATGTAAACGATACTTCTTATGCAAATATGAATTGGTCGAAAGGAAAGAATGGGAATTGGTCAAAAGGAAGAAATGAGAATTGGACTGAAGGAAGGAATGAAAATTAGTCCGATGGAAGGAATGAGAATTGGTCAAACGGAAAAAATTCAAAGGAGAAGGAGGAGAATCCCAATTCTCCATTAAAGGAGGAGGAGAATTCCAGTTTTTGTATTTGAGAAGGAGGAGAATACTAATTTTCCATTAGAGCATCAATACAACATAGGTTACATATAATATGTAACAACAATTATCAAACATTCTCAACAACCTGAGCTATGTTGTATTGAAGCTCTAATGGAGAACTAACTATTCTACTCCTATTCAAATGCAAAACTGGAATTTTCCTCCTACTCTAATGGAGAACTGGGATTCACCTCCTTCTCCTTTGAATATTTTCTGTTTGACCAATTTTCATTCCTTTCATCCGACTAATTCACATTCCTTCCTTCAGTCCAATTCTCATTTCTTCCTTTTGACCAATTCTCATTCTTTCCTTTCGATCAATTCACATTTGCACAAGAACTATCATTTACATTGTTTTGCCAAGATAGATTTTGATTTTCATCAGCAACAATCAATTCCTTTAGCTTCATATATACACCCTTCTGATTCTGTGTAACTTCCTCATTATCAGTTGAATGAGTATCCAATGGCTGCAATCATTCATCTAGCAAATCACTTTTGTTGGAAACTGATTTTATACTTGAGTGGGAAGAACGATGCTCCTCTATCTATGATTCATTCCTCTTTAATGTTTTATCTTTTCAATAAGGATCATGTTATAGAAGAGATCAAGATTCAATTTTCTGATTCATCATATTCTGTTGGAAAAACTTAGCACATGGAATTGTCGTATTTTGTGGGACAGAAATAGTAGGGGTGTATTTCAAAGGTGTCAGTAAAGCCATCAATCGGTCTGTTTGTCCATGGTCGAGCTCAAACCCTAAATGATTATGAAGATAATAGTTGTCAGCAACATAGTCTTAAAAACCAATCTGGTTGTCGACTCGATGAGGTCATTGGTTCATTGAGTCAATGGTTCATCCACAAGGTCATTAGTTGAACCGCATGACTGAATCAGATTAAACCGGATAACTCGGATTTATAACTTAGCCTCTATAAAAAAAATGTGTACTTTTGTTAAACCGAGTTGGATCAAATTAATCTGGATCACTCAATCACAAAAATTAAAAATAAAAAACTAATAAAACTTACAAATTGTTAAAACTCATCAATATTAGCAGTTGTTCATTATTCAAATTTCTACTAAATGATGGACTTGGACTAGAAGAGTAATATTGATTCCCACTTGAAGAACCAAAATTTGTCTTCTTCCAATGCCTCATCCTAGCATAAGAAACAATATAGTTTGTATTTCACTTGCAACTGGGTGGTGTTATATTGGGACCGAGAACTCTACTATCAAATAGTGTTTAACAAATCAACTCTTTGGTAAGTTGGTTGCAGCAAAAAATAGCGACACACAATTCAATAAATGTAAGAAGGACCGTTGATGCTACAGAGGTTTGTGACAATGCAGTAACCCCTGTCATATTTGTTCTTTCTCTTCATCTATTGTTCTCCTTAGAAGAGAAGGAGAATCCCAATTCTCCATTACAGGATGTGGAAAATACCAGTTTTCCATTAGAGCATCAAGGCAACATAGCAAAAGTGGTTGGAATGTTTTATAATTGTTGTTATATATGTAATATATCAACTTGTTTTTACAAATAACTAACCACTCTTGTTGGAAACTGATTTCATACTTGAGTGGGCAGAAACATGCTCCTCAATCTTTGGTTCTTTTTTATAGAGGCCGAGTTATCCGATATAATTTGGTTCAGTCATGCAGTTCAACCAATGACCTAGTGGTTGCACCATTGACTCAGTAACCCAGTGACCTCACAAAGTCGATGACCAGTCAAGTTTTTAAAACTATGGTGCTGACAACTATTATGTTCATAATCGATTATGATTTGAGCCCGACCCTGGACAAACAAACCGATATATTACTTTACTGACACCTTTTGCGTACGCCCCTGATATTTATGTCCCACAAAATACGACAATTGCCCAAGCTAAGTTTGTCCCACATAATATGAATCTGACATTTGTATCCCTATCTTTTCCATGACATGATCCTCCTTGAAAAGTTAAAACACCTAACACCTAAGAGGCATGAATTAGAGATAGAGGAGCATCGTTCTTCCCACTCAAGTATGAAATCAGTTTCCAACAAGAATGATTTGTTAGATGAATGATTTCAGCCATGGGATACTCATTCAACTAATAGGGAGGAAGTTACACATAATAAAAAGGGTGTGTAGATGACACTAAATAAATTGATTGCTGATGACAGTCAGTCATACACTATTTTTAGAGTCTTTTTAATTAAGTTTTAATTCTATTTTTATTTGTTTACTATCTTAATTTAGAGTCATTTTAAATAAATTGTCATTTTCTTATTTATTGAGTCAAGTAGTGTATTAGTACCTATTATTTTGTGGTCAATGGCTAGATTAAATTATGAAGGTGTGACACTTTGAAATG
>Ga0228711_1012328_pt1 | contig 10495 bp, 6 predicted proteins | sample MedpolnodulmetaG_2_FD_177996 | JGI IMG/M metagenome (GOLD analysis project Ga0228711, IMG submission 177996) | Root nodule microbial communities from Medicago polymorpha collected in Santa Monica, California, United States - brown nodules | ecosystem: Host-associated > Plants > Roots > Nodule...
TTTATAACTTTATATTTTATTTTTTTTTTTTTTTTTTTTTTATATATATAAAGATTCATGCTAAAGTTTCTTAATTTTAAGCTTACATATACTTTAATCTGCTCAAGTGCAAAATGAAAGCAAGCTAATGAAGATTAACCCTTCTCCTCAGAAGTACGGTATAATGTAATTTGATTTCAAATGAAAATTTATACTTTTATGATGATTTTTTTTATAAGTAATTTGAAAATAATGTTCCAAAACTTTTGTTGAGATTTGTAGCATGCATTGAACTTTTTTTTATTAATGATAATACTAATGTGTTAATTGTTATGTTAGTTTTTTTCTCTTCATTAAGACTTGAATCATGAACCTTCAACTCATTAACCCTTAGCTCACAATTGAGCTATCCGATCTCGATATGCCTTGACCTTTTTTATTTTTTTAATGGTAATTAAATGTTAGTGTATTAATTATTATGTTAGTTTTTTTCTTTATTTGAACTTGAACATGAACCTCCAACTCTTTAACCCTTAACTCAAATAAGTTGAGTTACCCATCCCTATATGTTTGACCTAAAAATTAAATAAACATGCGTCCCTCTTTTTAAATTCTACTATCTCGATCAAAAATACGAGAATGTGAATATAAATTTGAGCTGTTAAACGTATAATTGCTAACTACTGCATAATGAATGCTCATTGCTCCTAACATCTGTACATATATTGTTTTATGCAAACTTAAACCGAGGGCTAAAGTCTTAAATAACGTTGTACCCGTTCTGGCTGAAGTATCAAGTATGAGTTAGCCTTTATGTGGCTGTCTTTGACCATTCCTATTTCCCGGTCCCATATTTCACAAGGATATTGTCAAGTACAATACGTAAATGAATGAAAATAGTTTCGTGGAGCCTAGTTTTACGAAATCGCAATAGACAATTCTAATGATATTAAATTTACATATAAAGTTTGTTTTACAAGACATATTTTTTAAAGTTTATAGTTTATAGGTTCGTATGATTAGAAAAGATTTGTTTGATAACAGTCATTTACTCATGAGTTTATATTTTATTTTTAATTAGCTTATAACAAATTTTTTATAAGTTGATTAAAGTAGTTTATAACTTGTATTTTTTCAGTTAATTCCATCACTTTAGTGTTAATTGAATTTTTTTAAAAATATAATCAATAATATATATATATTTTTTATGTCATGTCATATTTACGAGGTTGTTCAATTGTTAATTTGACTAAACATTGCAAACTCAACCAATTAATTTATTCTCTATTAAAAGTTTATAAATCACCTACTATAAATTTATCTGATGTAAACTAACGTATCAGTTACTCCCTCCATTTTTAAATATAAGCAAATTTTACTTTTTAGGTTCATTCAATTAATAATGTATGTGGTTTATAATATGGATGAGGCTTTCTTGATGAAGATGATGTGGAACCTCATAAATAATCCGGATGAGCTTTGGTGCATAGTTCTTATTAGGAAGTATGATAGAAATAACGATCTTATGGTTTCTTGCAACTCCCAGCCTTATGATTCCCCCCTATGGAAAGCTTTGGTTGGAATTTGGAATGATTTTCAACGCCATGTTTTTTGGAAAATAAGGGACGGAAGAAATACAAATTTTTGGCTTGATAAGTGGGTCCCTAATAGGAGCGAGCTCCTCCCATCAGCTACCCAAAATTTCATTGATACTACCATGTTTGTGCGGGATGTTTTGAATGCAGAGGGAGATTGAAACCTAAATTTTTTGAGTGAAAATTTGCCAACCAATATTGTGAATCAAGTGGTTGCTCTACCAACTCCAATTGATGCAGATGGGCCTGATGTTATGGGATGGGAAGGCACTAATACTCATAAGTTTACCATTCAGAGTGCTTATAGGTTGCAACATGGAGATATTAATGCCTTGGAAGGAGATTGGAGTTCGTTGTGGGACTGGAAAGGACCTCATCATATTCAAACTTTTATCTGGCTTGTAGCCCAGGAGCGCATCCTTACCAATTTTCATAGAAGCAAGTAGGTAGTGGCCATATCTCCACTTTGTTCTAGATGTGGGAGAGAAGATGAAAATACCATTCATGTGCTCCGGGATTGTGTCTATGCAACTCAGGTATGGCTCCACCTTGTTCCATCTCATTTTATAACTGATTTCTTTACCTTTCATTGCAGAGATTGGATTTTCAACAACCTCGACAACCGTGGGATGTGTGCAACTACGAAGAACTGGAAGACCATTTTCATGACATCTTGTTGGTTCTTATGGACGTGGAGAAACAAAGCTATCTTTGAAAATGATTTTCACCAGCCAAACAACCCTGTCATGGTGATCCAAAACTTTACTACTCAGATAGACCTTTGTTCTACCATTTCGCCCCATCGCAATCTTCAACGAAAAGAGACGATCTATGTGGGTTGGGATAAACCTTCCGAAGGATGGATAAAACTCAACTGTGACGGTGCATGCAAAGGTGGTGGAGAGAATTCAGGTTGTGGTGGCCTTTTACGCAACTCTGATGCAAGATGGTTAAAAGGCTACATTAGAAAGATTGGAGTGTGTGACGCGCTTCATGCTGAATGGAGGCATTCCCACTTTGGTGCGGCGTATTCGCAACCTTTTGGCTTTAGATTGGCATGTCCAGTTTCGTCATACTTGGAGGGAGGGTAATCGTTGTGCTGATTGGATGACAACCTTTAGCCTTTCTCTGGACTCTTTTGGTGTCACTAGATTGGAGTATCCTCCTAGTGCTCTCCATAAATTTCTTTTTGATGATATTTTTGGAACTTGTTTTCCTAGACATGTTCAATTAGTTGTTTAATTTTCTGCCGAGCCTTTGGCTCTCTTTTGTACCAAAAAAAAAACGGAGGGAGTATCTGTTTACCAAATTTTTTTAATGGAACACGAATTAAACTCAATGATACAATTGCACTGTAACCTCCCACTTCTGATAGCTTTTGTGGTTGCTGACTTAAATATAAATTGGCACTAGACCCTCTTGTTGTTGGGGCCTGGGGGCGTTGAATATTCATACCACGTGAGATGAATTGAAAATTAAGTTTAAATTGGGCATCGTGGTCATTTGACATCCTTTATTTAAATCATGTAGTAGGAGTACTAGCTTAGGTCAACTACCACACTCTAGCCGTTGGATGATCATGTGCCTCATCAAATGTTGGTTGATTGTCCTTATCAATCAAAACCACAAAATGAGGAAAACACAAAACTGAGGTTGTCTTCCTCTCTACGTATTCATGGAGTAGTCAACTGATTGGTTGTACTAAAACGTTGAACACATTAATATTGATTTTGATGTCAAACCAAGTATCATAAATGTCAAACCGAACCCCTTGTTTTGTTTGATTAAATGTTGTTTGGCCACACCATCTCAACACCGTAAAATCCCAATATCTATAGCTATAGTTTGTAGTCTTTTTCCAATTTTTACCAATGTGCTTAACGATGAAACTCACGGACACAAACTGTTGAGAAGAGGAGGATTGTGAATTCAAACTCTAACATAGCATATCAATTGTTTAGGCATCCTTTCCTTTAATACATGAACTGTATTCAAAGGACTATTGTCTTGTCTTTTTGTATAGACAAGATAGCATTACTATTACAAAACTAGGCCATTAGTCATTTTGACTTACTTCTTAACAATACTGGAAGAAGTTTAAATATTGCCGGAGTTTGGGTTAATATTTATTTTGATGTCAGAATGTGCAACAAGTAATTGTAATAATCCTTAAATGTATTTAAATTCTAAAATAGAATTTGATTGTGCATCTCATTAATCAAAATAGGCTCTCGTGTTAAAATGTTACTGTCATATCAGTCTATAAATATACTTATTTATAATCATATTAATTCTTATAAATAGTTGTTTATGGTCATATTAATCCTTATAGAAAAAGAGTTGTTGTCAACATTGAAAGATTACTTTAACATAATTGAAAATATGCAAAGTGGCGACTCTTGGTGATTTTCATTGCCAATTAAAATGTCGATTTATTCATTTAATTTTGAATATGTAGAAAAAAGATCACCTTTTGGAGGCAAATTTACCATTCACAGGTTAAAACTTAAAAATCATTAGATAAAACTCTTGAAGTTATAAATTCCCATTATGTTGAGTTGAGTGATAAAAATACTCAATCATTTATATTTTGGAATTAAATCCCCCACTGCCTCTATTATAATACGTGAGAGATCATAAAGTATAAATTTCAGATGCAATTTCACATGTGTTGTTTTTGTTGTTTCGTGATAAAGATGTTGAATTTTTTTTTTTTAAGTTTAGTATAGACTAAAAAATTACTTTTTTAATAGATGCTGATTAAATGGAATGTTTAGAGTTCAAATTTCAACCTTTATATTTAAGCTCATGGAGATAGAGAAACTGAATTTATATGTGGAAATGTATATAAGTTTTTTGACAAAAAATATAAGAGATTAAAGTAAAGTAGATATATAAAGGATGAGATCTATATTTTGGCGAATACCGTAACCGTATGATAATGATTCACTTCCATCAAAAGCTGGCCAAATTAGGCATTGACCTAACAAAAGGAATCGAGTTGAGTAGTCTTGATTACTTTATTTCATCTTTATATGCAACAATATTACTTTTTTCATCGTAAGAGAATCCATGATAAAATTCAAAATTATTAATTTTGTAAAGTTCTAACTAGTTGCCACTTGCTTTTTACCCGTTGCCATGACCTAGACATATGGTCAACTATAAACAAAACAACAAAGTGGAAAAGCTGTAGGGAGACACTTACGAGGAGAGATCGATCACTCTAATTTTATTTTATTAGTGGAATGCACTGTATATATGGTATCTACCCGATGCTACTTTATAGAAGTCAAGTAGAAACGACCTCTTTATTATAGTAGTATTATTTTATTTTTGGATTTGGATACACACACAAGAACCTCTTCACAAATCACAAGTAATGTGAACTATATTGTTATTTCAAAACATGAAAAGTCAAATTCAGGATATATATCCTAATGTAAAAAAAGGAAATATATATCCTAATATTGTGATCTATTGCACAGCTAGTCAGCTACAAACCAACAAATTTAAGCATTGATTTTCCATTTTTAGATCGAAATTAAGCAGGATGCTACAAATAACACCTATCACGAAATGTAACATTAATAATTAACCATGTGAGTTGTTTTGATCATTAATATAGTATAGCAAATGCTTGAAAAGGACAAGATTCTAAACCAATCAAACATGAGTAAAAAAACTAGGCTTTATAAAAAAGAGTAGTGATATTTGTAAAATCATTGGTGACTTCTTTGTTGACACATTTGGGTGCCATAGTTTTTTGGTGTCATTGGTTCAAAATATTAGAGAGAGAAAAAGGAAGAGAGAGAATAAGAATAGTATAATGTAAGGAAATACTTGGGTGCCATAGTTTTTTGGTGCCATGGGTTCATTTTAGATGATAGAATGATTAAAATAAATTATTTAGATGAGAGAGAATGAGTTGTTAAAAGAGAGATAGACACAAAGGTATCAATGACACCAATGACACTCAAGTGCTACCATGTAAGTATGAGATAGAAAATTGTTAAAAAATTGTAAAAAATAGTTATAAAAAAATCATTTCTCTTTAAAAAATATAAGTAGTGGTAATTTACAAACAATGAACGTAGTTGATCGGTTAAGGAAACTAGTACTATACGTCCAACTCCATTGACTTTATTGATTGCTTGCGCCAAGAGACAACAAATATTACAATATTCATGTATTTTCTTTTTTTTTATTACACTACTCCCTCCGTCCTTTAATAGTTGACACCATTGACCTTATTACGTATGTCAATGCATAATTTTGAGCTTAAATATCTTGATAATATATTAGAAAAAATTATGAAAATTTGATATTTTGAAAATACTCATTGAAACAAATCTAACGACATCTTATATGGTATTATTTATCTTTGTATATTAGTAGAAAAATATGGTCAAAGTAAGTTAGGTGAAAATTAGACATTTTCAAATAAATCATCTATTATAGGACGGAGAGAGTATCTTATAATAAGGTGAGTTTGAGTATGATGACTTTGTTGATTTTGTCTTTATATCTCTTTTAATGAATTATTTTCTTTTGATCAAATAATTAATTTTTAGTATTTATCTATCGAGTAAATAAATGATATGGTGAATAATTAATTTAGGTTTTGATTTGAGTGGAGGTAAGCTATATATGAGTTGGTGCTAAGTTTTGGACTAGGCAAGGCGGTGATGATATTCATGTTTTGTTGAAGATTTGATTTGTTTTCTTGGTTTGCCACTTTCATTGGACTTTCGTATTGGAAGAAGAGAGTGGTAGGACCTACCACCAACTCCTCTTTTGGACTTTGATACTAAAGTAAACATAGTTTTTGTCGCGTTGTAATTCAGCCATTATTATTAATTATTTCAAATTGCATTGAAATAATAAAATATGAAAAAGTCTAACCATTATGTACCCTTGGATTGACGATACTTGTTTGACTTTCCCATCCTCCACTCTTTTATAAACAACCCTTTCTTTCTCTTCTTCTTCAACCTAAACAACACACAACACAACACAACACAAATAAAACTAAAACTAAAACTCTCTTCTTACTTACTTTCTTTTCTCTCTCAAAGTTTCTTCTAATTCTTTCAAGATGGTTGTAGATCCGGTAGTGATTTCAAAGATGAGGATGGATGAACAAAGAGCTATTCAAGAAGCTGCTTCTGCTGGATTGAAAAGTATGGAGCAACTAATTCGTGTGCTTTCTTCTCAAACTTCATCTTCTTGTTCTTCAAATCAACTAGATCTGCTCAATAAACTTGATTGCACTGAAATTACTGATTTCACTGTTTCTAAGTTTAAAACGGTTATTAACTTGTTAAATCGTACCGGTCACGCTCGTTTTCGTCGTGCACCTTCTTCTTGTTCTTCTCAATCTCAATCTCAATCTCAATCTCATGTTCAACCTCAGAAATTCAACACTCAACCACAGTCAACTACTCTTGATTTTGCAAAACCGATCCAATTCGTTAAGTCAAATCTAAATCCAAATCCCAATCTCAATCCCAATCTCAAACCTAAAACTAATCAATCTGCTGATTTATCTGTTTCTCAATACTCTAAATCAAAGGAAGCATATAGCAGCATCTCCACCACTACTTCGTCTTTCATGTCCTCCATCACCGGAGACGGAAGCGTTTCCGACGGTAAAATCGGTCCTATCATTTCCTCCGGCAAGCCACCTCTTGCTTCATCTCACCGAAAAAGGTGTCACGAAGCTACTACAATCTCCGGTAAAGTCTCATCCTCCGGTCACTGCCATTGCTCTAAGAGAAGGTAAACACTAAATTCTCAAGTAAATTAATAAATAAATAAAAATAGTAAATTGATAAATATCTTGTTGTTTTTTCTTAATCAGGAAATCTCGTGTGAAGAGAACAATTCGTGTTCCGGCGATAAGTTCAAAGGTCGCTGATATACCATCAGACGAATTTTCGTGGAGGAAATACGGTCAAAAACCTATTAAAGGTTCACCTTACCCACGGTAATTTTCTATTCCGATAACCGTCAAACTCAACCATATGAAAATTAATTAATTAGTGTTTATACTTTAAGATCTAATTGTAATTGTAGTTGTAATTAATTAATGGTGTATATTTATGAAATTTGCAGTGGTTACTACAAGTGCAGTAGCTTCAAAGGATGTCCGGCGAGGAAGCATGTAGAAAGAGCACAAGACGATCCCAATATGCTTGTTGTTACCTACGAAGGAGAGCACCGTCACGCGCAAACCGTCGTTACCGGCGCCGGATTCATATCTCAGCCTCTTTGAGCATCGGTGGTGATCGGAAAATCTACGGAAGCTTTTGTGGTGAAAAGTGAGAACGGCCGTTTGCATTTGATGACGGAGTTATGCTCTAACCGTAACGGTGACGGAGAAAAAACGGAGATTCCAAGGGAGAAAGAGTAGGAAAGTCAACTTTTACTTTTGTGGACCGCAATGAATGAGTCGTCTACGAGTTGTGATAAGGACTTTTGTGTAAATCCGGCAAAACAATTACTATTATGAAATGAAATTATACAAGTTTTATTTATTTATTTATTTATTGGTTGGACTTTGGGCCAGTTGTTTTAATTTAATTGATTTAGTATATATTCGGAGATCTAGTCTAATCCAAGTTGAAAGAAAAGTATAGATTCCATAACCACGGGTTGAAAAGAAAGAGTGCGAATGGAAACAAAGTCAAAGGTGAATTTTGAATATGAGGGTAAAGTTGGAAAAGGAGAATAGAAGAGTGTGGACATTTGAGCTTTGGTCCATTAGAATGTCGATTGGTGTCCAAGTGGGTCCCCCTTCCAGCTGGTTGATTCAAATCTGCCATTGTAATGTCCATTTATGAAAGACCAAATCGATCGAGTCAATATGAAGGACCAAATCATACTTCATAGATAAATTTAGGTTTATTATATCCAAACAATTATTAGATATAAAAAATACTAGAAACAATGGTATTCAAGATTGCATTGCTTGAACAAAAAAAAAAAAGGTTGAAATTTGATGAACAATCCACACGGTAATGATTCAAGTTTTGTTTGGATATTTGTGAAAAGGAAGGACAGTGATTAAAGTTGGTAGCATGGTATTATTAGGTGGCGTATGTGGTTCCTTTTGATGTTAGGCTCGTCGATATAGATCTAAGGGTCAGGGTAAAAAGCTCTCCTAAAGTTATAGGACAGGGTTAGTAAATTCATTCTTCACACCAAATTATGCTCGACTTAGTTTTGCAATGCCAGCTTGCTCTACAGTGCGGTGACATCGGGACATATGGACTAGGCTAGGGTCCATTTTCTCGATGGTATAGACCAGGTCCCTTCAAAGTCATTAACTCATATGGATCAATGTATGGGTTGTCCTAAATACACCGAATGAGGCTTGTCCATAGCAATCGACCGATTTTTTATTTTTTTTTGGTTACAAGGCTAACAAAGACAAAAACCAACAGAAAAAGAAACTTTTTTTTTGAAGAAGAAAAGAGAAAGAAACTAACGCCTCAGAAAGAGTGTTCCTAATTCATCCGACTGCAGCAAAGGGAGGAGCCCCTCAGGAGGGTGGGAGTGAATGAACAAATCAACATCATTTGAAGCTCCAAGTTTGGCCATAAAATCTGCACAATGGTTACCTTCGCTTAGCGTATGATGAACTGAGAAATTTCTAGAACTGATGAGGTTTTGGATGTTCTGAATGAACACGGCATAGATATGATAATGATTTAATTCTTCCTTGATGAGGTTAACAGTGAGAAGAGAATCAGAGTAGCAGGCCACCTCGTTGTAATTAAGGTGGATTGCTAGCACAAGACCATGATAGAGCGTTGTGAGCTCCGCAAGAAGGATGTCTTCGGAATGAATAATGTGGCCTGAGAATCCTGATATGAAGCTGCCCGCATGTGTCCTAAGAATACCACCAAAACCAGTTCGGATGGGGGCACCATTACAGCTACCGTCAACCTTCAATATGGTACAAAGATGATTATTGTTGTTCCATCGAATGTATCTGTCCATTGAAGGTGTTGTTCTGGTGACATGGAGAGACGACTGAAGGTGAGAAAAACACAAGAAGAGGGGGTTGAATTGTGTTTACTTTTTCTTCGTTTTCTCCTACTGAAGTCACTGTTCAGAAGCAGATAAAGTTCAGCTTCTGAAGTGATAATCAGAATCTAAATGCAACAGATAAAACAGAGAGAGAGAGAGAGAGAGAGAGAGAGAGAGAGAGAGAGAGAAGAGAGACAAACCAATTATACAGGTTCCTTCCACAAACCGGAAGTAGTCTTGTCCCCCTTGCACTTCTAAGGAGAGTTCACTAAAAATGTAATATCAAATTACAACTGCTTAATGCTACAACTAGCAAGAGACTTCAAATTACTCAAGCACAACTGCAAGAGATTTTCTATGCTCTTGAACACAGTCAAGAGACTTCCAATGCTCAAGCACAACTACAAGAGACTTCTATTGCTCAAGCACGCAAGCAAGAGACTTCTAATCAAACAGAATTACAAAGAAGTTTGTTTGAGTTTGAACACTTGATATACAATCAGTGGTGTACGTTCACAATACAAATCAGATACAGACTCTTAAGACTCTAGAATTTCTAAGATATGAACTTTGATAAGAAATTCTAAGTAACTTTAGATGCAGAACAATAACAGAGTTTGACACTTTGTGAATTGTTGTATGAGTCTTGTATTTTTGTGTGTCTGCATATCCAACTAGCAGGTCTTCACTCCTTTATATAGAGGTGTGAAAGATACGTTGGGAAATTGTCAGCACATTAAAGAGTCGTTTGAAACTTGATCAAAATCACCAATGATCTTTTGCCTGATATGGTTATTGTCCTATGAAGGATCAATTTCAAATGCATTCCTAGTTTGAAGGAACATAACTGCAAGCATAGCTGTTATTCTTGTCTTGTTGCAGAG
>Ga0228711_1012329_pt1 | contig 10494 bp, 10 predicted proteins | sample MedpolnodulmetaG_2_FD_177996 | JGI IMG/M metagenome (GOLD analysis project Ga0228711, IMG submission 177996) | Root nodule microbial communities from Medicago polymorpha collected in Santa Monica, California, United States - brown nodules | ecosystem: Host-associated > Plants > Roots > Nodule...
GCTCTATTTATAAGTTTTCCCATCTGCATCAACTCGCCTCGCGAGTTCTTCTGCTCGCCATGGCGAGTTGAGGTTTCTTCCCCATTGGGTTTGTGCCACGTCATCCTGGGGAGTTTTAACCGCCCTTTCTCGCCTCCCAACTAACTTCACTCGCCATGGCGAGCAAACATGAGCTTCTGCCTATTTTTTCCTTTGTTAACTCGCCATGGCGAGTTGAGTGCGAGCTGGTGGCGAGCAAACATGTCTCTTTGCCTATTTTTCCCTTTGTTAACTCGCCATGGCGAGTTGAGCTACTTGGGAGGCGAGCAAACATGTTGTTCTGCCTATTTTTGGCCTTGTTGCACTTTGTTGCTTGTTTTCCATCTTTGCTTAGTGCCTTGAGTAACTTTCCTACAAAATTAGGTAGAGTAAGATAGATAAAGCATGAAAGGATTAAAATCAATTATCTCTTGGCTTTTTCCTTAATAACTTGCAAAACAAGTTACAATTACAAAAGTGCTATAAATTTTCATTAGAATTACTACTTCTTGGCACTTATCACTAGTCCGAAAGATGATTTCCCTTTACCTCCATTGATGTATTGGTTGACAGTACTGCTAAATGCAAGGTTTTCTCATTCATGGATGGTTTCTTTGGTTACAACCAGATCAAAATGGCTCCTGAAGATAGAGAAAAGACGTTGTTTAATCACGCCTTGGGGTGCTTTATGTTACCTAGTGATGCCCTTTGGGTTGATAAATGATGGTGCCACCTACCAGAGAGGCATGACCAAGATATTCCATGATATGATACACAAAGAGATTGAGGTTTATGTGGATTATATGATTGTCAAGTCAGGCACTGAAGAAGAACATGTTGAGTATTTATTGAAGATGTTTCAACGGCTGAGAAAGTATAAACTCCGTTTAAACCCTAACAAGTGTACCTTCGGTGTTAGATCCGGAAAACTCTTGGGCTTTATTGTCAGTCAGAAGGGTATTGAAGTAGATCCCGACAAAGTCAGAGACATCAGAGAAATGCCTGCTCCAAAAATAGAAAAACAAGTTAGAGGTTTTCTCGGAAGACTGAATTACATCTCCAGATTTATCTCTCACATGACTGCTACATGTGGACCAATTTTCAAACTGCTTCGCAAAGATCAAGGGATCGCATGGGCTGATGATTGTCAGAAAGCCTTTGACAGTATCAAAGAATACTTGTTAGAACCTCCAATTCTTGTCCCTCCAGTGGAAGGAAGACCGTTGATCATGTATCTAACGATATTAGATGATTCCATGGGCTGTGTACTTGGTCAGCAAGATGAAACTGGTAAAAAAGAGCATGCAATTTATTACCTGAGCAAAAAGTTTACTGATTGTGAGTCCTGATACTCTGTACTTGAGAAAACCTGTTGTGCTCTAGCCTAGGCTGCCAAGCGTCTCCGACATTACATGATCAATCATACTACTTGGTTGATATCCAAAATGGATCCAATCAAGTACATCTTTGAGAAACCTGCTCTAACAGGGAGAATTGCTTGTTGGCAAATGTTATTATCTGAGTATGATATTGTGTACCGCACTCAGAAGGCAATCAAAGGAAGCATTCTTGCTGATTATTTGGCTCATCAACCAGTTGACGATTACCAGCAAATCAAGTTTGACTTCCCCGACGAAGAGATCATGTATATGAAGATGAAAGATTGTGATGAGCCCTTGTTTGGTGAAGGTCCTGATCCTGAATCTAAATGGGGTTTGATATTTGATGGAGCTGTAAACGTCTATGGTAATGGAATAGGGGAAGTCCTCCTTACTCCTAAGGGTACTCACATCCCTTTCACTGCAAGGTTGCGATTTGATTGCACAAATAACATTGCAGAATATGAAGCCTGCATCATGGGTATTGAAGAAGCCATCGATCTGAGGATTAAAAATATTGAGCTATATGGAGATTCAACTATGGTGATTAATCAGATCAAAGGAAAGTGGGAAACTCACCATGTGGGGTTGGTACCGTATAGAGATTATGCAAGACGCCTTCTGACTTTCTTCAACAAAGTGGAGTTACATCACATTCCCCGTGATGAAAATCAGATGGCAGATGCTCTGGCTACTTTATCCTCAATGATCAAAGTGAATAATCACAATGATGTACCCTTGATCAGTGTCAAGTTTCGTGACAAGCTTGCTTATGTGTTTGCGGCAGAAGCAGTATTTGATGACAAGCCGTGGTTTCATGATATCAACTTCTTCCTGAATGGGGATATATTGTATAAAAGGAACTTTGATGCGGTATTACTGAGATGTGTGGATAAGCGTGAAGCAGAACGGTTGATGCATGAGATACATGAAGGTTCATTCGGGACTTATTCCTACGGAGAGGCGATGGCTAACAAAGCATTGAGAGCAGGATATTACTGGATGACGATGCATGCCAACTGTTATCACTATGCCAAGAAATGCCACAAGTGTCAGATTTACGCCGATAAGATTCATGTACCACCATCCCTGCTCAATGTTATCTCTTCTCCGTGGCCTTTCTCTATGTGGGGCATTGACATGATTGGTCGGATTGAACCAAAAGCGTCCAATGGACATCGTTTCATACTAGTGGCCATCGATTACTTCACCAAGTGGGTCGAAGCAGAATCTTATGCCAACGTGACTAAGGAAGTGGTAGTCCGGTTTATCAATAATAATATCATCTGCCGCTATGGTGTTCCCAACAAGATCATCATAGATAACAGTACGAATTTGAATAACAAGATGATGAAGGAATTGTGCGATGACTTCAAGATTGAGCATCATAACTCTTCTCCTTATAGACCAAAAATGAATGGCGCAGTGGAAGCCGCAAATAAGAATATCAAGAAGATTGTGCAGAAAATGGTGGTTACCTACAAGGATTGGCATGAGATGTTACCCTATGCTTTGTATGGGTATCGTACCTCAGTACGCACTTCAACAAGGGCAGCCCCTTTCTCTTTGGTATATGGTACGGAGGTTGTACTCCCTGTGGAAGTTGAAATTCTGTCATTGCGAGTCTTGATGGAAGCTGAATTGTCAGAAGCTGAATGGTGACAAAATAGGTATGATCAGTTGAATTTGATTGAATAAAAATGTATGACCACTTTGTGTCGTGGACAGCTATATCAGAAGAGGATGAAACAAGTGTTTGATTAGAAAGTCCGCCCCTGCGAGTTTAAAGAAGGTGACCTCGTGGTCAAGAGTATCAAGTCTTTTCAACCAGATCTCAGGGGCAAGTGGACACCTAATTATGAAGGTCCCTATGTGGTTAAGAGAGCTTTCTCTGGTGGAGCTTTAATTCTTACAACTATGGATGGAGAAGAGTTACCTCGTCTTGTGAATTCTGATGCAGTCAAGAAATACTCTGTCTAAAAATATATAAAAGAACAGCTCGGTAGGTCGAAAACCCGAAAGGGCTGCTTAAACCAAAAAAGAGCGTCTCGATGGGTTGAAAACCCGAAAGGGCGGTCCATGCAAAAATTAGAGACATAAAAAAAGAGAGAAAAAAAAATGATTATCCTGATAGGTCGAAAACCCGAAAGGGAAATCTATGCAAAAGTTAAGGATTTATGACAAGTAACTGCATCAGAATAAACATCAATCACGTGGGGCACCTTAGCTGTGAGAAATTCTCCGAAGCAAAGCATCTAAGCAGTGGAATTCAAAGTTGTTAGGGAATATAGCGGTTATTGTGTTCAATGTACCTTCCCCATATTAATTACCATTTTCCAAATTTTGTAATCTGTGGTGCCATGCCTTTGGTCGGCTATCATTTCTATTAAATCAATTTGAGCCTGTGCCTCTTTATTTGGAATTCTTGTTTATTCTATGTGCAAATTTTCTTCCATTTTTGATGTTAAATACTTGAAGCAAAAACTTTGAAAATTCTTTCAAAACTTTCTATGTTTTCTTTGAAAAAACAACAAAAATGACAGACATATTATTTTAAATTCATATATCATAAGAACCATGTGTCAACAGTCGCCTCAAGTGTAGACGATTCCAACAGTATGGACATAGTCATTGCTAAAAAAAAAAGAGAAGAGAAAAGAAAAAGAAAGCTCGCTAAGCTGAAAACCCGAAAGGGCGGTTTAGGCAAAAATGAGCGTCCCGGTGGATTTAAAACCCGAAAGGGCGATCCAGGCAAAAATAAGAGACATGCAAAAGAAAAATATATATTCCCGGTGGATTGAAAACCCGAAAGGGAAATTCAGGCAAAAGTTAGGGATTTCAAAAAAGAGAAAAAGAAAAGTATACTCAAAAGAAAAGCAATGACTATTTGAAAGGTGGATTTGGAAAGTTTCTTGGTTCAGTTGAGAAATGGCGACTTTTGCCAGGTTTCGGCCTATTGGGCTATACCCCGACAGTGTGTTGGTCGAAGGGCTTTACCTTGACAGTGTTTGAATCTTCTCCAGTGATGTTATCCCTGCTCAAGGTTACCAAGTGTTTGTACTGTGATGCCGGGCCACTTTCGAACCTGCCCATGGTTGTCTCAATAGTCTTACCGTTATACTGTCATATGAGTTTCATACATGTTCATTCATTCATGCATACATAACATGCATACAAATATCATTCACACATGGTTGCATTGTCAGTCTTATTTTAATTGTACAAAAAGTGTCATCCATAATGTGTCTGATTCAGAAACGTTATCAATCAAGTGTATTCCAAGTGGCAGGTCCCACCAAAATAGTCTTTTACCAATACCTTTTCATTTCCCCAGTGTGGTCATTACCCCAACAAAGGTAATTGACAGTATTTCCTCTCGTACGTTGGTCATTACCCTAGTAAAGGTAATTGACAGTATTTCCTTTCGTATGTTGGTCATTATCCTAGTAAAGGTAATTGAAAGTATCTCCTTTCGTATGTTGGTCATTACCCCAGTAAAGGTAATTGACGGTATTTCCTTTCGTATGTTGGTCATTACCCAAGTAAAGGTAATTGACGGTATTTCCTTTCGTACGTTGGTCATTACCCCAGAAAAGGTAATTGACGGTATCTCCTTTCGTTGGTCATTACCCCAGTAAAGGTAATTGACGGTATTTCCTTTCGTATGTTGGTCATTACCCCAGTAAAGGTAATTAACAGTATCTCCTTTCATATGTTGGTCATTATCCCAGTAAAGGTAGTTGACAGTATTCCCTTTCGTAGGTTGGTCATTACCCCCAGTAAAGGTAATTGACAGTTTTTTCTTTCGTATGTTGGTCTTTACCTCAGTAAAGGTAATAGACAGTTTGTTCCTCCCCAGTGATACCTATCGGTTTGTTCCCCAGTCAGTATATGTCCGGTGCATTCGCATTTGTAATTGCATCGCAGGCATCCATATCGTTATCACACTTCAATTGGTCAAAATTAGTGTATTTAATATTTAAGTCTCTTCGGTCCGTTGATTTAAAACATACGCTTTTAAATCTCTGTGACGAAGACGCTTAAATAGGGGTATCTGTCATACCCTAAATTTTGACCAATCATTTCTTTATTCGCATTTTAATCAATCAGAACATGTTCTTTCACGTTTTAATCATTTAAAACCTTTTTTCGTATAGTAAAACTTTTTATTCATATTTTAAGTACTTAAAACATTTTAATTAGTGTTCTAGTCAGTTAAAACTTTTTTTTGCTCGTATTCTGGTTAGTTAAAACATTTTATTCGTATTTTAGCTGGTTAAAACTTTTCTGTTCGTATAGTTAAAATTTTATTTTTGTTATCGTATTTTAGTTAGCAAAAACTGTTTACTCGTATAATTAATTCCTTTGGTTCGCATGTTAAAATTGTTATTCGTTTTTTTTAGTCAGTCAAAAGTTTTATTCGTATTTTAAAACCCGAGTGATTTTGTCGTCTCAGACGGAATTTCTGCAGAGAGGTATTTTAAAATACCTCATTTGTTTACCGAAAGGGACAGTTTTAATTTTTTTTATTATTATTATTATTTATTTTATTTTATTATTTGTCTTCCTTTTTTATTTCTTTCTTTTAAATGTCTCATTTTTATTTATTTCTTTTTAATTTTTTGTTTTTATTTTTATTTTATCTTTTAAAAGTCCTATAGTCCATGTGTCACTTTACTATTGGTCAAGAATGGAATCCAAGGCTGCAAACCCTAGTTTTGTCATCTATAAATAATGTCATTTATTGCAATCACTGTACACAAGTCAGAAAACGCGTCAGAACCGGTCAATTTGGTCCCTCATACATTAAAAACACAATTCCCATTTCTCTCTCATCCAATTCCGAATCAAAACACACAAAAAATCACAAAGTTCATCATGAACCTCAAGAACACGATGAAAACAAAAATCCAATAACCTCAAAATCCATAACAACATCACCAAGGATTTACAAACAGTGTTACCACATCAAATCAACAACGTTTTTTTTGAATCAAATCGGTACAAGTGAGAAGAACATATCGAAGCAAAACGCCAGAGAAGGATCGTCCTCAAGGACGTGAAAATCTATTTTCAAAACAAACATCAGATTCGTGAAGTAAGTGTAGTGGATCTTTTGGTTTCATTTTCTTTTTTTTTTGTTCAAAAATATTTTCGAAATCAAACTTCAGATCTAGACCGAGATAAGATCGATTTCAAAAATCTAAGCACGGATCTGAAGAGAGAAGAAGAAGGAGAGTCGGATCACATAAAAAAAATTCAAAAAAAAAATAAGAAAATCGCTCCGACGCGGCGGCGCTGTGGCGGCCCACCGCGCCGGAGAAACTCCGGTCATCTCCTCCCTCTTCTTCGCCGTCGTCCTATTCTAGAGAGAAGTGAGAGCTTCACTCTCTAAGAGAGAGAAGATTTTGTGATTTATGATGTTTTTTTGGTAAAACTTGCTTTTATAGTTCTTTTTGTTTGGCCTAATTGTGTGTGTGCAAGACCATTTGCTAGCCATGTGACCTCAAGACTAGACCGTCAGATCTCAGATCTGACGGTCAAGGATGCTCTTGGGAGGATTCACATAGGCCTTTGTCTTTTACTCCTCACTATGTGTCTTTTGTTTAAATCGTCAGATCTCAAATCTGACGGCTACTGTGTGTTTAACTTTAAATCCTATGAGTTTTGTCCATTTTTACTATTGTGTTCCTGAGTTTTAAACCCTTGGATCATTTGATCCAGTGGCTGTGATGAGTTGATACAGTGATTGAATCTGGACCTCCTGATCCATCAAGTGGTCTAGATTAATCATGCCTGAGCCATTGTTTTATTTATTTTTCTAATATATTTTACACCATTTTTTTTATATTTTAATGTCTCTCTTTTATTCTAAAAAATGTGTTTTCTCTTTTAAATTTTCTATATCTTAATATTTGTTTTATTTGTTCTATTTCTTTTTTTTTTGTTATTTTCTTGATTGTTTTTTTTAATTGCAATTTATTTTATGTTTATCTTATTTGTTATTCATTTCTAATTTAATTTTTGCATGCATATTTAATTCTTGTCATTTATTTTATTGTCATCATTTCATTAGTGTGTATTTAGGTTTTGATGTAATTTAATTTATGCACTTTATTTTTTCCTTGTCATTTATTTATCCTTGAAGATTTAGCATGTATTTAGGGACTATGTAATACTCATATAATGAAAATGCACCGACACCACAAATTTATTTACCGCATTACGTTAAACCGTGAGTGAGGACCAAATCGGATTAGGGACCAACTAGGATTAAAAACTTGACTAATTTGAGTTCCTTAAAAGTAAACAACTAGCAATTTAGGTTGGAATTTTACTTGGGATCCAACATCCTCGGTGATTCCTTTCACATTTCATTTTTCCGTTACGTTGAAACGTGTAGTTTTTTTGCCGTTAGTTTAGAAAAATCATTTTCCCAAAAAAATCAAATATGCAAAACTTCAAAAATATTTTTCTTAAGAAACCTTGGATTTTAACCCAAGAGTTTGTTTTCCTTTTATTTTCTTAATCAAATTTTAAGCAATTTTAATATCCATGTTAGACTTGGATTTCTTTTAATTAAAATCAAACAACCTCACTTCTTTTTTCTTCTATGCCTTGAGACCTCTTTTCCCTTCTTAAAATCATTTTCAAAAACTTTAAAATCAATCTAACCCACCAAATAATTTTTGAGAGTGAACTACTTAATTTTGATCCCATTCTTTTGGGTAAGTAGGCAAAGGATTCATCCTTCCGAATCAAATAAAAATAACCAAAAACATACTTCTTCTCCCTCCATTCTTTCACTTAGACATTTAGGCAAGTATTTTCAAGATAAGTAAAAATGAATTAGCACAAGATAAATTAGGCAAAAGGTTCCTACGGAGTACCGTAGTCGTGTAGGGTGCTTAACACCTTCCCTCCGCGAAATCAACCCCCGGATCCATAATCTCATAAGGGTTTTTACTTACTTTTTCCCTTCCCACGAATAAAAGTCAAGAGTTTAAAGATTGAAGATTCAAATCAATTAATGGTTTGATATCCGAAAATCAGGAGCACAACAAGCCACTCTCAAAAGTAATCTTATGGATTCTAACCTAGCAACAGGAGCAAAAGTTTCATCAAAGTCAAATCCTTCTGCCTAAGTGCACCCTTGAGCAACAAGTCTTGCTTTGTTTCTGGTAACTGTTCCATTTTCATCTGACTTGTTCTTATAGATCCATTTTGTTCCTATAACATTTGTGCCATCTGATCTAGGAACTAAATCTCATATCTCACTTCTTTTGAACTGATTAAGTTCCTCTTGCATAGCCTCAATCCAGAATTCATCAGTGAGGGCTTCCTTCACAATTTTAGGTTGAAACTTGGACACAAAGCAGGAATTAGAGACAACCTTGTTTGATCTTCTGGTTCTGACTCCTTGATGAAGATCACCAATGATGAGATCTTGAGGATGATTTTTCTGCACTATGGTCGATGGCCCTTAATTTGTTTCAACATTGTCTTGCTCAACTTCACCTATATCAGATTCATATTCCACAACATTCTCAGCTATCTGCTTTTCCTGTGCAGATGTTTCAGCATATGCTTCAACACCTGTTACCACTTCAGGGACTTTGTCTTGAGCTAAATCATTTATGACCACATTAGTGGACTCCATCACAACCTGGGTTCTGGAATTGTATATTCTATAAGCTCTGCTGTTAGTAAAGTACCCCAGAAAAATCCCCTCATCACTTTTTGGGTCCATTTTCCTCATGTAGTCTCTATCTGCCAAGATGTAACACTTGCTACCAAAAACATGGAAATACTTCACAGTGGGCTTTCTTCCTTTCCACAACTCATACATAGTAGTTGTAGTACCATCTCTTAGTGTGACCCTATTGTGAACATGACAAGCAGTATTCATAGCTTCAGCCCAGAAATGATAAGGTAAATGTTTAACATGAAGCATAACTCTGGCTGATTCTTGCAATGTTATGTTTTTCCTTTCCACAACACCATTTTGCTGACGTGTTATAGGTTATGAGAATTCATGTTTAATACCTTCAGAAGTGCAGAAATCATCAAATTTTGGAGTTTTCAAACTCAATTCCATGATCACTCCTGATCCTTACAATTCCTCTATCATTCTCTCTTTGAAGTTGAACACAAAGATCCTTGAATGCCTAAAAGGTATCTGATTTTTCTCTAATGAAGTTCACCCAAGTAAACCTAGAAAAGTCATCAACAACAACCAGAACATATCTCTTCCCTCCAATGCTAGACACTTGCATATGTTGGAACAAAGGGTGTTTCTCAAAATCACCTCTTGAGTTTTGATGATAACAAGGTATTAAAAATTATCAATTGGAATTGCTAAACATTTGTTCAAGTGTACAGGATCCAAATTAAAGTACTATTCATAAAGATTCTAATTGAACAAGTCAAAGAGCAAATGAATTTTATTGAAGCTTAGAGCGTCTGAAAGAAATGCATCTGAAGATATGCGTCTGAAGAAACGAGTCTGAAGAAAGCACTCCTGAAGACACGTCATCAGAAGCAAGGTCATCAGAAGCAAGGTTATCAGAAGCATCTCACCAGAAGCTACTTCACCAGAGTTGACAAAGTACAGTGTACGAAGTGTACGACCACTAACTCTGCGCACGCCTCTGTAACAACCATCTTTGCAACTTGTCTCTACATCAAGACAAGAATAACAGTAACATTGCTGCAAACATTGTTCCGTTTCAAATGGAATGGATTTGAAATTAGTTCCTCATAGGACAATTATCAAATCAGGCAAAAGATCAATGGTGAAGAATCAAAGCTTCAAGCAAGACAAGTTGATGTAACGGCTAAATTCTCAACGTCTCTCAAATCCTCTATAAATAGGGATAAAGACTTGAAGAACAAAGAGAGAGACATATATCTGATTGTTTTGTGAACACATCAACAAAACAAAAGGCCAATACTCTCTGTGCAAAACGTCGTAAACACATCAACAACTTAGAGAATTCTTACAATAGTTCATATCTTAGAATTCTCAAGTGTCTAGAAAAACAGAGTCTATTCTGTTCGTATTGTTTTGTGAATACCTCTGATTGTATATCAAGTA
>Ga0228711_1012330_pt1 | contig 10494 bp, 8 predicted proteins | sample MedpolnodulmetaG_2_FD_177996 | JGI IMG/M metagenome (GOLD analysis project Ga0228711, IMG submission 177996) | Root nodule microbial communities from Medicago polymorpha collected in Santa Monica, California, United States - brown nodules | ecosystem: Host-associated > Plants > Roots > Nodule...
GCAAATTCAATTAAATTAGTCCCTAAAATCATAACATAATCAATCATATCAGTCCTTCAATTAATATACTAATTGCCAAAACGATCCTTAAAAATTAAGAGTCATACCTGTCCAGCATTTGCAACAACATTTCCTGCAGTTTTTGCATTTTCAGACACAACATTATCTGGCACAAAGTTAGGAGCATTTCCAAGCATAACATTTTCTGGCACTTCATTAGGAGCATTTTCGTGACCAACATCCTCAGAATCTTGATAAACAACAGGAAAGGCGTTACATTTAATCACAACCGAACACAGAAACTTCAAAAACGTGAGAATCGTCGGAGATGATGATGATTTTGGAGGGGTGAGAATGGAGAAAGTTTTAGCAGAAAGGAGAAGAGTCAATGACGTTTTTGATGTTTCAGAAATGTGAAGAAGGAGGTATGGTAATGCAGGGGCAAAATGGGAAAAGCAGAAAAAAAAACTGAAAAGTGAAAACTCAACTTTTTCCAATTCAATCAAATCAGTCCCTGGCTTCCTTCTTGCCACGCGTACAAGACAACACAGCATGCAGGGCGACAGATCAGCATGGCTAACGGAGCACTTGGACGGAGGGACCTTTTTGATGGACGTCTGACAAATTCAGAGACTAAGTTGATATTTCGTATAATTGAGGAACGAAATTGACCGACGCGTGAAAATTCAGGGACGAATTTGATCGTTCACTCGAAAAAGAAACATTCATAAGAAATATTTTTGAAGACATTTTGAAGAAGTTGGATAACTTAGTTTTGTCTTCACACTGTCTCAACTTAACTTAGTTCAACAAACTTTCAAACTATAAAATTAAAAGAGACACCGTAGCGCTTTATTCGCAAACAAACCGCCGCAATCCCAATCTTCACCGGAACCACAGAGTCTCGCCGGCGAATAACGACCGTACTTCAGAAATCTCCGATTTGGTTTCCGTTTCCTCCAAAACCGTTCGAACCAGCTTGTCAGGAGCTCAATAGTCACGTGCACTGCGCCGTTACTGCTTGCGAGGAGATGGATAGTTCTATACCGTTGAGACAGAGAAGTGTGAGCCGTTGTGGTAGTTTTGGAGATACGGTGGTTACAGCCGTTGATGATGGTGCAGAGAAGGAAGGCAGTTCTGCAGAGACTGTAGAACCGTTGGAAATGAAGCGTATCTTGAAGGAAGAATCGATTTGTAAGTAAAACTTTTTAGTAATTAAGTGGAACATATAGTGATATATATAGCTAGTTACGATTTAATTTTTTTTGGTATCCAAATGTTGAGAATGATATGCATAAATTTCTTTAGAAGAATATACATTTAGCTTTAGATTTTTAATATATTTAAGATAAGATATCATTAGGAAGTAATATAGATTCTAAATTCTGTTTAAGGATTTTTTTTTAATATGCCTTTTTTGTTAAGAATATGGTTAGCAGAATTGATAATAATAATTATATGATCTCATTATAAAACAATATCAAATGAAGTATCTCTGGTGTCTTATTCTCTTAAGAAATTTATGCTGTACATGTTTTCAGCGAGGAAATCACCTCTAACGTACTTCTTGGAGAAAGTTTCCAATGGAAATTCTTTATGGAACACAACAACTCTTGGGAATGAAAAAGGAAGAGAACGAGTTTATGACACTATCTTCCGCGTGCCATGGAGATGTGAATTGGTATACTTTCCTTTTCTTCATCAAAAGTAATTGAAAGGAACTGTATTTACGGTTTTTGATGTTGTCTGTGGCTATAGTCTAGTATTTGGCTGCTAGAATTTTTCTTCAAATGCATCAATTGATCAGAAAAAAATAAATGTAGAAGTTTTCGGGGAAGGATGTAAACAGAAGTTTTCCACTTCATAATTGTGTTTGTGAATGTCTATTTAGGCATTATACAATTTATGTTTTGGTATCTCAAATGCTTAATGCATTTGCAGCTTATAGATGTTGGCTGCTTTGTCTGCTTCAATTCATTTCTATCATTGTTAACTATCGTGCCAACCAGGGTTGTAATGACCTTTTGGAAGCTTCTGAGAACAAGGTTCACCACCTTTCTTCAATATTACTCTCTCATACTACTTTGATATCAATTCAGTGTACCTGTTAGGATTTAGATGATATACTTATCCCTATGTATCTTTTTGTTTTTTAGTTGTGATCCGTGATTTTCAGTTTATTACTATCAATCTGACTTTTTCATGCTCATGACAGGAAGTTCAAGAGGCTGTCCACAATTGAGTTGTCGGATTTTGGCTGTTTTATTATTGTGGCTTGTGGAATTACCATTTTGCAGCAAATAGGTATACTTATAATCTGCTTCCATTGTCGTATCTTACACATTTCCTTTTTGTGGTGATCAGGTTCTGTTTCTTATACTGAAATTTGTGTTATGCTCAGCACTCGTAATTTTATTGTTGTTTTAGATATCAGCTTAATATATCACATAATCCGTGGTCAAGCAACAATCAAATTGTATGTGATCTACAATGTATTAGAGGTGAGCATAAATGAACCGTTATCCAAGTCTTACTGATTAATTTGGTCTCATCACATACCAAATTTCTGCACCCCTGATTGGAAATAAATGGAAGTTTGAATGGTGAATCCTTAAACTTCGAGATAAAATGTTACTTTTGGAAACTATTAGCCGTATGTTTTCTCCTGTTCCTTTTTTATGTGTTGCATGTACTTCTATCCCCTAGGAAAAAAATGTACAGTCGTACTCGTACACCATTGCATTGGTACAAAAAAAAGAAAAACTGAATTATGGTGAAAATTAGCTGGAAGCTCAAATTGTAGATACGCTGAAAGAGAAAGTAAGTTTGACTAAAGCTGTTGTATTGACTTCAGTGTGATCTGAGATTTGGAGCAACTCAAAATGAAAAAAATAACCAAACGAACAGTATGAATGGTGTAATGCATATGATATGGGTATTTGTAGTGTTGTCTGTGATTATTTGACCGGTTTCTTTTCTGATCGACTGTGATTGTAAGCTCAGTGGTTTGAGGGTTCTATTTTGGTCCTCTGTCTTATGTCGATTGCCTAAGTTTCTGAGTAATCTGGACTGAAACTTATATTATTACTCGTCCTTAAAATTTCTTGCAGATATTTGATAAATTATGTCAAAGTTTTAATGGGGATGTGTTGCAAATGTTATTTCATTCTGCTGAAGGACTTGCAAGGTGTCCTCCTGAAACGCAAAGCATGAGATTCTGGATATGGAGATTTATTTCTGACCAAGTTTTAGCTGTTGTTACAACTAATATCCTTTTTCTTTAGGATGATATCATGATAATTCTTTTTTTACCTTTAGTTACTTTGGGTTAATTTCCTTGACTAGTCATACTTGTTCATTCTTTTATTTTATTAGCTCAGGCAATCACTTTATCAGCATGCATTGTTGCTCACTACAATGCACTGCCAGCTTTACTGGTGTCAAATAATTTTTCTGAGATCAAAAGCTATGTGTTTAAGGGATTCAAGAAAGATAATGTCCACAGTATGATGTACTTCGGTGAGTTATCTTTCCAACAACATTTGGTTTTCTTTCTTTGTTAGTAGAGTGTTTGGGATTTCATTTTGATTCATTTCAAACATAAAAAAGGGCCTTAATGCCTTCTTTCATTGTCTAAATGTTTTGAACTGTAAAACTTGACTGATTTTTATTTTCAATGCAACTTGAATTTAAGAATATATGACCTTCCTTTGTCACATTACTTTCCACCGTATCCTTGTGGTACACAATACAATTGCTTCTAATAGGTCCTACATTTGATAAAGTGCATGCTCTGCATTTCTTGTTTAATCATAGTTGTGATGTACTTTTTATACTTAGTCTATATTATTTTTTGTTTACCTATTGCTGATAAACAGATTCTGTAGAGAGATTCCATATCTCAACATTTATCTTATTCGTTTTGGCTCAAAATATTCTGGAAGCAGAAGGCCCCTGGTTTCAAGGCTTTCTCATTGTAAGATTATTTGGAATTTTATAGCACCTAATATATATCAAATAAATTTATCAAAGTGCAGATCAACTTCCTCTGTTGGCTCAGTTTTCTTAGTTTAGAGCTGTTTTGTGTGGTGCAGAATGCGCTTTCAGTTTATCTATGTGAAGTGGCTATTGATATTATCAAGCATTCATTCATTGCCAAATTCAATAACATAACTCCCATTGCATACTCTGAGTTCCTCGAAGCTTTATGTAAACAGGTATTGTCATTTAATTTCATGTGGATACTAGCATTGTAATATGACTAGTAGCTACTGCTTAAATGGGTATTATAGCTGGAACCATGTTTGTGTAATGTTGTTTATTTTAGAGTAGCAGCTTTAAAAAAAAAAATGAAATTTTCGGTGGATTATGTGAATCATACTTGATCGAAATACCATCAATAACTCAATTGCAAATGCTTTGATTTTTTTTGATCCAGCCTGCGCCCTGCAGTATGTCTTGATCAGTGAGGGAGTATGGACTTCTTTGTTCCTATTTTTTTTATTCGCCAGCATGGATTTGTACTAAACTGACAGAACATAATATATAATCCAGTTCTTCAGAATACATAAACTAACTTCTTTCCTTTTCAATTCACTATATCTAATGGGTGTCATAATTGTATTATCTGTTTCCTGATATAATATGGAGAGCTTCTTGGGTAGTCAATGTTAAGCAGTTTGTACATTGAATGGCAAGTTAACTCAAACCAACTACATACATTTATTGCTTCTTGGGTAGTCTACTAAATAATCTATCTTTAGTTAATGATCAAGGATCCGTGAGTTCCTTTTAAAAATGAATAACTTATGACATTTTGTCTATTTTCTTTGATGCATTTTTCAAATACATAACTGTGATGTTTTTTTTATTTTGTAGACTCTACATATGCAAACTGAGGACGCAAAGAAAAATTTGAAATTTGTCCCTCTTGCTCCAGCATGTGTGGTGAGATTGAAATTATTTTAGGGCATGTCTGGAAGGACGGGTATGGTGGGAAAGGGAAAGGAAGGTTAATGCTATGACTTATATAAAACGATTGTAAGGTCATATGAAAATACTCACTTTATTTCTTTAAATTTAAAAGAAAAAAGTTATCAAACATGATTATTTATTAGAAGGGGGAAATTTTACCCTCCCTTCCCTTTCCCTTCAAGGTCCTCCATCCAAACACACCTTATTTATTAGTGTCCTGGTTTTCCCCCCTGGTTTATGGCTGCTGATTTGATGCCTTTTTTTTTTCTTTCCCAAGATCATACGAGTTATGGCTCCAGTATACGTTGCCAATCTTCCTTGCAATCCCCTTCCGTGGAAGCTTTTTTGGATTATGCTATTGTCAGCAATAACCTACATTTTACTCACAAGCCTCAAGATTCTAATTGGACTGGTTCTAAATAAACATGCCACTTGGTATGTTAATCGCTGTCAAAGGAGGAAGCAACATCTTCATGCAGATTAATTCAGGGACCTACTAATATGACACACTTTGCTGTTTATAAATTCCTTTGTTTGTGTCTGAAGCTTACAAACGGAAATAACTTCTTAAATAGCGAATTGACTTAGGGGTCTTCATCAACACTTGGCAAGTATATGTAAACAACTTGAAGTTCATCCAGAAGGTTTTTGAATTTGCAGATGAGCCAAAGCTTAGTGGGTGGTAGTTCCTCCTTTGCAGTTTTTGTTAGCAGTAGAGTTTTTACAAAATGAGGAACATGAAGTCAGGGTTGTGCATTATTGATAGCACCCATTTGGACTTCCAACACCAAGAAATTACATAAACTTATAGTTTGTATGTTGTATTATTTATGACTATAATCATACTAGAATTCTGTGAACATGAAGCATGTGGAATATGAAGCATGAAACACACGCACACTTTTTTTAATGGAGAACATAAGCACACATTTTCGTCATTCTAGATCTATTACATGTGAATAAATCTACTGCGGTCTTGGAATAAATGTTCTTGTTTTAATGTTAAAATGTAGTAAATCAGGACTAGTAGTAGTTGAGTGAAACAGGTGTATATGATAATAACTAGTAGTTGAGTAAAACAAGATAAATAACAATTTGGGTAAAAATAATACTATAAATATTCAGCTTTTATTTAGGAGATTCCAAGAGAAAATACCAGCCAAATAAATAAAAACAGAAAATGGGAAGAGAAAAAACAGCTGCTTGCAAATACTATAAATGGGGTTAATACTGCTTTTGGTCTTTGTAATATTAGCAAATTTCAGTTTTAGTCTTTGTAATTTTTTTTATAGATTTTGTCCTTGAAACTTTAGATTCCTCCACTTTTGGTCTCTCATCTAACCACGTCAGCAGAATCTGCATAAATTACGTTTTTGTTATTTCATATTCTCCACTTTTAGATTCTGCTGACGTGGTCAAACGAGAGACGAAAGGTGGAGGAATATGAAATTACTGGAACATAATCTATTTTTTTTATTGAAACTAAAACCAGAATTCGTTATTATTACAGAGACCAAGATTGATATTAATCCTACTATAAATGGTCAATATGTCATGTTTTAAGAGTATATTTTTGAAAAATGTATTTCTTTTCTTTAGAAAAAACAGTTTTTTTAGGGGAACAACAATATCATTTTTTTTATTAGTATATGCTTTATATATAAATCAGAAATGAGATGATCTAGTACGGGTTTTATGTGATTTTTTTAATATTGATATGACGTGTGGCATGCAATTGCACAGTATATATATTTGGTTGGTCTGGTCGTTGCCAATCTAACAATAATACAGAGATTCATTCTCTTCATTCATTCATTCATTTCAAGCCCAATCAATAACCACGAATGCATATGCATATGATCATAATAATAATATAGTATTCTCTATCTCTCTCTCTCTACACCCTTCTCTTCATTTCGATTCTTTTTCCATCTGGGTATGTTCTTTCATCTTCAAAGTTTTCTGCTTTTTCATTTTTCATCTTTACCCTTTTCATTTCTCTCCCTTTTCTGCATCCACATTGCTTTTCCTAGCCCTTTTTCGCTTATTTCCTATACTGGGTCATGAACATCGATTTAGAGGAACAAGATCTTCAATTTCATGTTATCATTGTAAAAATTAATCAAACTTTAATCTCAATGGCTATGTTAACAAGGGCTTGATCTGATTCAAACAATCAGATTTATTAAGTATCTCTATTTTTGATAAAGTGATCAAAATTGAAAGGAAAAAAAACAAACTTTGGTGTTATTTATTTATTTATTTATTTATATTTTAGTTTTAATGTTGATATCAATATCATTATCGATATCAATTGCAATTAGCTCATAAGATTGGACATTTAGTTTTAATGTGTATTTCAATGTATTTTTTAGCTGTATTTTTATCCCTCATGCTTCTTTTGTTTTTACATGTGACTCTTTGTGTGAATTAAATACCATATTGCATGCCCCTTTGTTTTCAAGTTGTGACATGTGATGCTAGTTTTGGAAATTGCTTTGGTTGGTGTTATTTGTTGCTATTTTTTGAAGATTTGGCTACTTTACAGTTTAGATAACTGTGTAGATTAAGCAACATAGTGTGCATTTTGTTATCAACTTATCATTGCTAATATTATAAGTTTGTTTGTTAAATTCACATGTATTAGTTCTTTTTTGTCACAATGGGGCATGTGCATCAGTACCTTGTTTTATGTGTGTTTTGTAAGATGAAATAATTTATGACACTTTATGTTGCAGCAACCAGTTTGTGATGAAGACTGAATAAAAGGATTCATTTTTCTATGAAGTCAGTCAAATCATGCAGGTGGCCAATGACAAAAAAGAGTGTCTTGTTTGATGGTCTGTCCTATTTTTATTCGAACTCATTTGATTTTTTCGTGAACGGTTTTTCGTTTTTGTTTCCGTGTTCTGTTTGTAACTTCGCTTTTTGAATGTGAATTTTCTTTGACAGGCAAAATCAAGTTTGAAGATCAAAAGACTGCCTTTTATGGCAGTTGCATGTATAGTAATGTTGTTCGTTCTATATAGGACTCTAAAGTATCAGTATAAGCAAGAAGAGATAGTATGTCTTTTGTAATGCATCATTAAATGATATTATATTCTTGTACTTCATTTGCTATTTGCTAATTTGAAATTTCATTTTTTGTTTACCATATACACTTATCAGATTGACAAAAACTGGAGTATCTTGAGAGAGCAAGAGGTATGTATGCTGCTTTGACTTTTCGAACTTGGTTTCCGACTCTTCTTTCCAAATTTGAGTTTTGATGTACTATTTAAGACAAATGCTTAGCTAGTTAATGGTAAATGATGGCTATGACTGTGTTAAAAAAATTGATACCGCCGCCTACTCTGCAATTCTTGCGTTAATTTGATGGCATAACTTGGATGTGTATTCTATATTCACATCGGTACTATTGATGCAACTTTGCAGCGATACTCTACTCATTTCGAAGAGTTGAAAGGCTTGCCACGAGGTATAATACACACTACTTCAGATTTTGAGTTAAGGCCTTTATGGTTGCGATCACGATCAAAGGTCAGCCAACATCTTTGGATTGTTCTTTTACATTATTTTTCTATTGAAACTGCTTCACCTGAGCTAAGCTAGTTAGTGATTTTTTGGTCCTGGTTATGTGATATCAGGTTAGTGTTTACACAAAGCGTAATTTGCTGGCTGTTGCAGTTGGTATCAAACAAAAGTATAATGTAGATGCTATGGTGCAAAAGGTATTTTTTATAATTTGTTAGGTTATGGAAATGATTTGAAGCAACAATCTTTGTCTAATTTCATTGATTTCAGTTTCTCACAGGAAATTTTACAATTATTTTGTTCCATTATGATGCCAATGTGGATGGATGGCAGGATCTTGATTGGAGTAGCAAAGTCATACATATAGCTGCTAAAAAACAAACAAAGTGGTAAGTTTGAGAATTTTTATCAAATGAATCTTCCTGTTATAAATGGTTTGAGTAATCTGTTTTGTTTTTGAGCATACTGACTTGTGTGCTTTCATTGAATATACTTTTGAATGCATGTGTTTATACGATTTATCTTTCTAAACTTAAATATTGATTCCTGAGTTCTTTCCCAGGTGGTTTGCAAAAAGATTTCTACATCCGGATATAGTGTATATTTATGATTACATCTTTCTTTGGGATGAGGATTTAGAGGTCGAAAGTTTTTCTCCGTCAAGGTATGACTTTCACACTTTTGCTTCTTTTTTCTTCTAATGTGAAGTATATCATTCTGTATTGATTGCTAAGTAATTTTTTCCCTTCAGAAAGGGTAGAAAAATAAGTTACTTATTATATTCATATTCTTTATCTTGTTTTTATATTCTCATCAAAGAAATTGTTTATTAATTGGGCATCTGTTTTGCAGATATGTTAAGATTGTAAGGGAAGAAGGGTTGGAGATATCTCAACCAGCTCTTCATCCAAATTCGACAGAGATACATCATAGAATTACAGTCAGAGCTAGGACCAAGAAAGTGCACAGGTAACTTTTTGTTTTAGAACACAATATTCTTTCTAATCAATGTTTGTCGGTTGTCATACCTACACTCGAGTTTTCTTACTTATTTGCAGACGAGTCTATGAACGCAGAGGTAAAACTAAGTGTTCAGATGAAAGTGATGGGCCACCGTGCACTGGGTAATTAATTACTTTCTTTGAACACGGTTGTGCTATGTATTTTACTATTTTCGTAAGACGATGTTCAAAATATTGTACATTGGTGTTATCATCCATCCTTTGAATTTTGATCATTAGGATAGGATTTTAAAATGTGTATGTCAATGTATTGAAAAGAGAGTTTAACAAATTATTAACATTTCCTTTGTGGGAATTTAGTATACTCTTGCTTGCATCTTTAATCATGTTATGAATGACTTAGAAACTTTTATAAAATTTGGGCAGGTTTGTTGAAGGTATGGCTCCTGTTTTCTCTCGATCAGCATGGTATTGTACTTGGCATCTTATACAGGTAAATTCCATGGTTCATATGAATCATAAAAACCATTTAGGTTAAGGTTAAAACCCTTATTCCAATTAACTTGCATTCATTTGAATTTTGTTTAGGTTGATTTTCATATGAAGTTTAATCTTGTCTCCTTTAAATTTAATATTATTTTTATATTGGGACCGATAATAGATCAAAATAATCCATAATTTTGATAATTCATCATTTTCATTTTCTCAGAATGACCTTGTCCATGGATGGGGAATGGATATGAAACTAGGATACTGTGCTCAGGTGACAATTACATAATTTCTGTTAACTCTTCATCATAACATTTGACGGTCCTTGGAGTGCATTGTGTTTTCCATTTAGCATCTCAACAATTGATTGTGTATGTTGAGTTTAATTAGTGCTGAAATCAATGTCATTTCAGGGAGATCGCAGTCAGAATGTTGGTGTTGTTGATAGTGAATATGTTTTTCACAAGGCAATACCAACTCTTGGTGGTAGCAGTCATTATATAATCAAAGTATTTATCTCCTTTCTCTCCAAAAT
>Ga0228711_1012331_pt1 | contig 10494 bp, 3 predicted proteins | sample MedpolnodulmetaG_2_FD_177996 | JGI IMG/M metagenome (GOLD analysis project Ga0228711, IMG submission 177996) | Root nodule microbial communities from Medicago polymorpha collected in Santa Monica, California, United States - brown nodules | ecosystem: Host-associated > Plants > Roots > Nodule...
ATTCATTGTTTCTTTTTTTTTTTTTTTAGGGAAATGCATACATTGATACTTAAAAATGGTTTATATCATACATGTATATGTGTCCCTATATATAAACTCGTTTTCTACATTATCTTTATTTTACATAGGACTTGAATTAAATCTCATCATATACTCCGGCTTGCATAGTGCGGAGTTATTATGGAGTAATAGAGATTTGTAATAGATGAGTTTAGACTGAATCTAAATTCTAATATGATACCCCGGCTTGCATAGTGCGGAATTATGGAGTAAACTTCGGCTTACATGAAATAAGGGTGAATATACTTACGTGAAATGGACTTCAAGCACATTTATACATCATGGATTATAGGAATTATAGGATATATATAGATTCAACATCTCAAAAGTTCGGCAGTGTCAAATTTTACTATTTGACTATAAGATATATAATCCACATAACTACATTCAAGCTTATTTATACATTCAACATCTCAAAAATTTGGCCGTGTGAAATTTCAATGTTGTTAGGTTTAAGTCTCAATGATTAAATCTCTCATTAACATTGAAATGATTGAAGTCAAATATATAAAAGATGTGATCCACGGTATATTTAATTTTTTAATTTTTTTAATGAAGATGTAATGTTTCTTTTTCTTGCGATTTTGGAATAATGACTTGATGTCCCTCGGACGCACTCCCAAATTTCTCGATAAATAGTACAACTTTAATATTTTCCAACCTAGTAGCTATATTATATTTGAGAAATGATATTTGAACATCTATCTTTCATACTCACATTATTTTTTACTTTATCTCTCTATTGTTTTGGTTTTTGTATAAATACCTTTTTTTTCATTGTAAATTATGGTTGTCTCATAAGTTGTCAACCAAATGGTTGTTTAAATAACACTGCTCGTTGTATTTTGTTATATTGAAGATTGAAATGTGTGCTTTTTTTTTTCAAAGGAAAGGAAAGAAGGAAGAAAAGAAAAAAGGTGGAGCTAGAAATCAGAGAAGGAACGGATGGAAGAAATGTCGTCACGAAAAACAGTCTTTAATTCATTCCCATCACGCAGTTCGATGCTATAAGCTAGAGACGTGCATTAGAAAATGTATGATAGCTAGGGATTCGAAATTAGAGACTGTGTTTGGTTGGTGACAATAAACAACAAAAGGAAAGCTACAAAGTGTAAAAGAAGACACTCGTTTCGTTTGACGTGAAGTGAAACCCACCTTCTTCACATTTTGACATTTCTTTTCTCATTTTTATTCCAATATTTCAATTCAATCGAGAACAAACAAATGTGATGTCAATATACTACTACTATAGTTCTACTACTAGTATATAACCTTTTTGTTTCTCAAAAAATGAGAATTATCTATATCACTTTTCACGAGATCATTTCCTTTACCATTGGAATTGGTAATACCGTGATGGAACAATTATTCCAATTCCAATCTTATGACTAACCACTAATTAGCAAATTATTAGTACAAAACATACATAACCGTTGAGACTATAACGTAGGAAGGGTTTGACTGATTACTACTAATAGAAATAGAAATGATATGGAATAAAGAAGGGTAGTACTATAGTAGAGTTAAGGAAGGGTTGAAGGGTCAATTTGTAAAAGAAAGAAGAAGACAACATGGGTCTGCAAGCTTCTAGCTCTTATGCGTGATTTTAAGTGGGTGTGCGCGGGATTAATGTCAGAAATCAGAAACCTCTCTCTCTCTCTCTCTCTCCATGTATCATCAGAAAAACATACACACACAAACACGTAGAATGAGAGAGAGAGAGAGAAGGAGTCACGGGTTTGTCTTGAAAGGCCCTTATTTCACAGTCCTAGATAGACAGACAGACACATATTCCCCAACTGGCTACTATATTTGATTCCGAGCTATCGCTTTAAAATAACAAGAACTTTCATCTCTTGGTAACAACAATGTTCATTATTGAAACATGTATTTTTCTTGTCATATTTCTATCAAAAATACTCCAAATTAATGTAATGGTACTTGATCTATAAACAAAAAATATGTAATGGTACTTGATTATTTTATTTGAATTTTACCTTCAAATTAGTAGTATTATATACATCACTTCTAAATTTGTTGCTTACTATGTTTTTTTGACAAAAGTTGAGACTCAATAAATAGATATAACTTGTTCAAAATTATATACTTGATTAGTATTATATTTTTTTCTTAAAATATGTCAAAAAAACTTAAAATGACACTTAATATATGTTGGAAGAAATATGTAGTTGTGGACAGTAATAGTGTGAAGTGATAATGAAAAAAAATCTTTTTGGATGATAAAAAATAGACATAACTTGTTCAAAAAAATAAATAGATATATTGATAATAAGATAATATAATGATAAAGTATAATTAGATGTATATATCAAAAATAAATTGTGGATACATGATCGCCAAATGTATTATATACCATAATGTTAAAACAAGTAATATTTATTATTTTATAAATTAGCAAATACTCCTCCATAATGGAATATAAACAACAAAAAAACTATATTTGAGTGTTGAACAAAATAATATTTTTTTTATATATATATATATATATATATATATATATATATATATATATATATATAATTACTTACTTAAAAAGAGTGGTATCTTTTGCTTATAGTATATCGCAATGTATTTGTCTTTGAAGTGTAGCTTAGATAAGAACTTAACATTGTAATCTTCAAAGACAGGTTTAAAAATTCTCATTGAAACGGTTAGTGAAATGATAGTTAATATTAGTTTAATTAATTAATAATAATTAAAAAAGTGTAACCTATAAGAAAAACTAAAAAAATAAAGCCCCACCAGACAATATCCTTCCAAATTTCCAAACTATAGATTAGTTGAAATTGAATTTTATCTGAAAAATAAAATAAAAGAAGAAATGCAAAAAAAAACAAAAGGCATTAGTGCATTACACAGTAACAAAAGCTAGTACTAGTACTAGTACTATTCATTCCACCCCCTCTCTTTTATCCCCGCCTCATTCTCATTCGTTCTCACACTCTCACTCACACATTCTCTCTCTCTTTCCCTCTCCCTCTCTAAACCAGTGTTGTGTGTGTTATTGAATCATCATCACTGAAAATGGCTCTTCTACTAGACAACTGTGAAGGCATTTTACTTTCCTTAGACTCACACAAATCAGTCCCAGCTCCATTCCTCACCAAAACATACCAACTTGTTGACGATCCAGCCACAGATCACATCGTTTCTTGGGGTGAAGATGACTCCACCTTCGTTGTTTGGCGTCCTCCAGAGTTTGCTAGAGACCTTCTCCCTAACTACTTCAAACACAACAACTTCTCTAGCTTCGTTCGCCAACTCAACACCTATGTAAGCAATCATCTCTTCATCATTATGTTTGTCGCTTCGATTCGTTAACTTTTATAACGAAATATTCTTGTTAGTATTTTCAACTCTTCTAACTAACTTTATTTATTTTTTGTTGTTTAGGGTTTTAGAAAGATTGTACCTGACAGATGGGAGTTTGCAAATGAGTATTTCAAAAAAGGAGAAAAACATTTGCTTTGTGAGATTCATAGAAGAAAAACATCACAGCCACAACAAACAGGAATCAACAACATGAATCATCACCAGCAACATCACAATGTTTCACCTAGTTTCTTTCCATTTTCAAACACAAGAGTTAGCATTTCTCCATCCAATGATTACTCTGATGAACAACTCAACAACTGGTGTGACTCTCCACCATTAACTTCACCATCATTTGTTAATGGAGGAACAACAACAAACAACTATAACAGTTCTGTTACTGCTCTTTCTGAAGACAATGAAAGACTAAGAAGAAGTAACAACATGTTAATGTCTGAGTTAGCTCACATGAAGAAGCTTTACAATGATATTATCTACTTTGTTCAGAATCATGTTAAACCAGTAGCTCCAAGTAACACTTACTCTTCATCGTTTCTACTTCCACAAGCTTCAAATCAAACTCCTGTGAATGGTGTTGGTAATGTTTCAATGGTGCAAAAGCCAATGAACCAGCTTTTGGGCTATTACAATTCTAACCCTAAACATGTGACTCATCTTCAAACTCAAAATCAATCACATCATGGTATGAATGTGAACTCTCCAACAAACACATCAAGAAGCTCAATAACAATGGTTGAAGGGCTTAACAGTAATAACTGCAGCAAGACTAAGCTTTTTGGAGTATCACTTCAGTCCAAGAAAAGAGTGCACCCTGAATGTGGATCTAATAATCCAAATACTTTGGAAACCAACAAGGCTCGTTTGGTTTTGGAAAAAGATCATGATTTTGATTTGGGTTTGAATCTTATGCCTCCTTCCACTTGTTAGTTAGTTAGTTAGTTTCTTAAAATGAGAATCCTAAGCTAGTTAGGTTTTTATTTTATTTTAGTTTTTTTACTTGTTTGTTTTATTTTTATTATTGAAGAATGAAGTTGATTATCAAGTTTTGAGTCACGGAGGAGCTAGGAGAAGATCATGATGATATTGATGGAAACGTGTGTTTTTGCGTGCGTGTGTGATTCTGTGTACATATAACTTAGTGCCAATATTATCTTTGTTCACAATCTATTATTGATGTAGGTGGATTTTGGTAGTACTAAGATTATTAAAATCAAATTAAATTACCAAACTTTAAATGCTCAACTTCTCTTTTTGGTTGAGTTTTTCTCATTTTCACTGGTGCAATATTTATTGCTCCCTAGCATTTTTGTGTTGGTTTATTTTTCCAGCTTCCTTTTTGTTTGGTTCATTTCATCATCTCTTTTTGCTGATTTTGATATCTGCATGCTTCAGTTACATTAATTAATGCTACCATAAGAAAGCGAGATAAAGAAAGGAGTTAATGCTTTCCTTACAATTTTATCCATTGGGTAAAAAGCTGAGAACTTATGAGAATGTATGTAACAGCCTGGCTTAATGACACATTTCTAAGGCTTTCTTGCATTATTTTTGTACCAAACGAAAAACACAAAATAATTTGCATCTTAATTCATAAAGAAGCTGACACAAATGACTGATTCATTCATAAAAAATCACATTGTTGGAAGTACAATTTGTGGTTAATTAGCAATCCTAATTACGAACAAGTAATATTTTTTAGGTGTCAAGATAGTATATAGTACAATGATTTATGGAAAAAGAATATTATCATTGCTTTTCTTCAAGCTAGAGAGTTATAAATCTATACTTTGCCGTATTTATGAATTGTCAGTAATGCAGATGCAGACAAGGAAATTAACCTGTATATCTTTGTAGTGGGAATAAAATATTCATAATAATAATGTTGAGAAAGTTTGATATGAAAAGAACAAGTGAATTATTCCATGAAAGCGAAATGTAAGGGAAATGTTTCTTCCAAGGCTTCTTCTATATACTTCTAAGGACCAGAAACATTTGTCTTTCCCTACTTTAAGTATTTAACATTTTCACTACACTCTTCGGATTCCACTTTCACTTGTCTTTTGAATTTTTACTCTTGTGACAAGAACATACAAACACTGAAAAGAAAAATGAGACCAATGACCGGTTGGTGAACAAACATTGAACAATATATGCATTTTTTGCCTGGAAGTTTATGATTCTTTCTGTTTTAATGTTGAGTCTTCTTTTTCTTGTCGCATTGCACTACTCATATATACCTATACGGGAAAAGTGTCTCATAAAGTTTGTCTTTTGCATTATCAGAAAGAGATTATATAGTATTAAATTGCTTTCCTTGACTCTAAGTGTTTCTTTTTTAAAATTTATTTATATTGTGTATTTCTAGTATTTATAATTTCACATATATTCCTATGAACTGTGGAGTATTAATATATCAAACAGAGAAACACTGAGACACATCAGAGAAAGCATGATAAGAAATTTCTATATTTGAGTGTATATTAATTTCGTTACATATGAAAGGTGAAAATTGTAAAAATGATAAAAGACCAAATTAAAGAGCAATAACATGTAACTAAGTTTAGACAAGACCATGGTTTGGTTTGGTTGTATATTTTTTAGCTAGGTTAAAGGGTGGCACGTGACAGGTTTTATGCACGTGTAGAAGGAAATTAGGAGTGGAATGTCAGATAAGGTTAATGGCTATAGAGAAAAAGCAAAGTAGTGAAATGGAGTTTGAGTTTGAAGATGAAAAAAAGAAAGTGAGTAGTTGTGAGTGGTAAGTAAAGAAGCTTTCGGTTTGGACTTTTTAATAATGCATTTGAGATTGAGGTGTTGCTAAATTCTAAACAACCGTATCGAATAGGTCGCTAAAGTTTATTTATTTGACCCCAGAAAAAGAGCAAACCTGAAAAAGAACATTTGTGGTTATGGGGGAAAATAAATTTAAATTTAATTAAGCACACGTTGAGTAACACTTTTACTATGTTGCCTGATAGTGCTTGTGGACCTATTGGCTCATGCTTTGCCACTCTAAACATTTTCTTTTCTATTTTGTAATAATTATGATATATAAACTTATTTAAATTTCCCTTTCAATATTCAATCTATAAGTTTTACTAGTTTGAATTTGGAGATAACATATATATTTATTGATAAGAAGAATAGTAGCAAAAAAAATTTCCTAGTTATTAGAAATTGGCATAATCCAAAGCATGGAGTCGACAACAAAATGGGTCTTAGCCTCTTAGGAACGGCCCCAACACTAAGCCTATTAAATTGGCCCATTAAGGAAATGCTTTTCCCACCCCTAAGTCTCTAGCGAGGAAATTTTTAGCCACGGTTCAACTGCTTTTTTTAGGATTTTTGCACATTCTGATTCTAAAATCCGAACAACAAAACAGTCATCTTTATACATTAGGATTTTAGAATCCAAACACTTTTTTTACATCTTCCGATCGTCTCTTAAAACAGTCATAATTTTTTCAAAGTTCATGGAAGTTTTCTAATACTCCTGACAAAAGCATAGCTTGATGCCAGTTTTGTGACTCAGTGTTTGAGACTCAAACTAATTTTCTGGTTTATTTTCATGACTCACAAATTTAATCCCATATATATGAATAAAACCGATTGTTATTGGTCGCATATAACCTCAGTGTTTTTTTTTACCTTGAAACCATTATTGCATAGGTTAAACGAATAAAATCGTAATTTTTTATTGACAATTATTTATTATAAAATTATGTATTCAATATAAAGTGTGCTAGTTTCAATGTAAACTTATTATTTTTTACTTCTTTTACTATTCAAGTTTGCACATAATAAAAGAAACTCTATATGAATATTAACCCAAATTGCTTAATTAATGTAAAATCATGTTCCACTAATATTTTCCTTGTCTTAGAGAGAAGGGAAATTGTGAAATTTATTTTCTCTGCCTATTGTTAATTTTATCCCCAAAGTACATGCAAACTATATTACATACATCCACGTTCCACAAGCATACATAAACTCAGATTTTTCGCTATTCTTTTGAATGCGTATCATCAGTTCAACAAAATTATCAGTTTCCCACCTACATTGGTATAATCTAAATAGGGAAGTGTCTGTGTATGTATACTCGTTAATTGAAATTGAAAGTCGTGGCAACCCAAGCATTATGTGATAACTAGAGTTATTTGATAATCACGGTAAAGAGTTTTTTCTTACACGTATCACAATGAACGATAGTAATCTAATTATTACTTAATCCGAATGTGAAAAATTATGAAATTGCATTTTATCTTAAGAGGTGATCGAAATATGTAAATGGAGTAGTCGGGTTTTAAAATCCAAATAAGTAGAAATGATTGTTTTGTTGTTCGGATTCTAAAATTTAAATGTATAAAAATCTTAAAAAAAAGTGAATCGGGGCTAAAACAATGTGGCTAAATAATTTTCCTCACTATGTGAAATATCTTCTCAATTTAAATGATCATTTATACGATTTTTGAATATACACTATGAATAGATTAATATGGTAAATTTTTAAAGAAGAGTAGTTTAAGATTTTTTTTTTTAAAATGTTAAATATACCCATTTAGGGTGGTGGGGGGGTATACCTATCAAAACGATATTTTTCAAAGCCCCATAATACATAAATTCCGAATTTGTTGGCACTAAGAAAAAAAGGTTTGGTTTGGTCCCAAAATAAATTTTTTTGCAATACAATTTGAGAACATCAATTTCATACAATTTACCACTTTAGAATCTATGGGATTCACTAATAATTTGACTACCATTGTTATAAATTGTATTCAAATCATATCTTCATATGTTCTTCTCAATGGCTCTTCCCTTACATTTTTTAAGCTTTAAAGAGAGATTAGGTAAGGAGACCCTTTGTCTTCATTTATTTTTATTTTCAAGTGTTAAAGTTTTTTTTTTTTTTAAGGAACTGTTAAAGTTTTATCTATCCTTTAAATTAAAAATTCAATGTTTTTTTTAAGGGATTAAAGCTCAATGTTATAAGGTGGTTCATGTTAAGGGATTAAATCATCCCCCGGAAATCATCCACATATTTTATGTTGATGACAAATTATTATTTTATATATAGGGCTGAAACAAAAGATACAGACATGATTCAACATATTCTTGGTCCTTTTTTTTTTTTTTGAGAGGAATACACATTCTTGATCTATATCAAAGAAAATCGGGTCAACTTAATATGTTATAATTATCTTCGAGCAAAAACTTTCCTACAAACAGAAGATGGAATATTGAACACATATAATAGATCAAAACGGTAGACTGCATCAACAAGTGTCTTGGTCTTCCCCCCAACATTGGAAGATACAAGAAAAACCTCTTTAACAACATCATTAACAAAATCTGGAAAAAATTGAAAGGTTGGAAGAAAAGGCTATTCTCACATGCCAGAAGGAGTGTTCTACTTCAATTATTTGTTCAAGCTATGCCAACATATGTTAGTTGGTATTTTCTCATCCCCAAAAATGTTTTTAAAACTAGATGGTATAAAGAGTAAATTCTGGTGAACAACTGCAAACAAAAAGAAAATCTGCTGGAAAACTTAGAAACATGTTTATGAAAAGAAAGAAGGGGTGCCAATAGGTTGAGAAACTTTAGTGCTTTCGATGAATCTTTTCTTGCCAAAAAAGGCTGGAGGATTCTTACAAACCCTAATTCTTTGATGAAAGTTATTCAAGAGAATACTTCCCCAACAACACCATTACTCATGCTACTCTTGGTGTTAGAGTTAGACCCAACTACATTTGGAGAAGTATCCAACATTCCACTTGGGTGCTAAAAAAAAGGAGATTTTTGGTCTATTGCAAGTTAATATATATGAAATTGATGATTGACTTACATTTCTACTGATTAAAATGATATAGAAAAAGCTTATGACGTTATTTCTCACAACAACAAACCCTGAAACAAAGACATTATTGACAAAACATTTCTTCCTTATGAAGTGATCAAATCATCAATCTACTTAGTTCTACTACACCTATTGAATACTCCCGCACTTGTCTATGGACGAATGTGATTGGTACACTGTTAAATTAGGATACCACTCTAGTAATAATCATAAATACTCTGAAAACTTTAATCCTATATAACCAAATTTGGAAAAGACTTTGGAAATTAAGGCCCTCCCTAAACAAAATCATCTTTTATATAGATTTTTCAATGAATCAGTGTCTTCTGCTAACTGTTAAAAAGAGTTTCACATTGGATAAGAAATAATCAAACAATTTGTTTTTAAATTGGGGGCATTGCCATTCTCGCCCAATCATCACCTCACAAGTTGATTTTTTGGGGTTGTGTAATGTCTAACGATGATTTCTAAGATGGTATTAGCGTCTAGTTCAAGATCTATTGACCCTCCTGCTAGAGGTGTCAAAACGGGCTACCCGGCCCGTGACGGGCTAGCCCATGTCGGGCTCAGACTTTTTTGGGCCGGGCCAAAAAGGCCTGGATGATAAACGGGCACAAATATAGTTGTCCAAGCCCGGCCCTTTGCGGGCCACGGGCTTTCAGACCTACCCAATTAATAAAAAAAAAATTTAAAAATAAAAATGACTTAAAATTATTCACACCACATATTGTTTTTTTTCCAGACAACTCTACGTAGAATTCTTAAAATTATGACTTTACGACCCGTAGAATTTATATAAAAAAACAAACAAAAGGGACCGAACCTTTAAAAGGATAAGAAAGAACAGCTCAACCACGACATAATAATAATGATAATTCTCAAACAATTGAACATGCACGGTATCAACAAAGTGGTGTAATTGAATTGGAAATAGAGGCGCATCAACAACAAGGGAGTCAAATGGAATTGAGTAATAACATGGCAGCAACAATTACACTTGACAATAAAAGATTTTAATTTGAAATAGAATGATAAAACTATAGCATGAGCAATTGAAATTAAATAGAATAGTACTACTGAATATTTAATAGATTTGCATGAAAAAAAAAAAGGTTATGAATACTTGAGACAAAACAAAACAGTGGAGTGAGTAAAGAAAAAGAAACTGATAAGTTATTAATAAAAATAATCGGGCTTTCGGGCTACCCGGAGCCCGGCCGGGC
>Ga0228711_1012335_pt1 | contig 10492 bp, 11 predicted proteins | sample MedpolnodulmetaG_2_FD_177996 | JGI IMG/M metagenome (GOLD analysis project Ga0228711, IMG submission 177996) | Root nodule microbial communities from Medicago polymorpha collected in Santa Monica, California, United States - brown nodules | ecosystem: Host-associated > Plants > Roots > Nodule...
ACTCTGAACTCAATCAGACTCTGAACCCCTTTCAGACTCTGAACCTGAGAACAGTTCTTGAACGTAAAAGAAGAAGTTTTGAAACACACAATTCAACCCCCCCTTCTTGTGGTTTTTCTCACCTTCACTCACTTCTCTTTCCCAATTCTCCTTCCCTTCTCCCTCCTACCGCCTTCTCTTTGTTCTGGCCCTTTCCCAACGAAGACAACCACCGCGACGATGAAGGTACCGCGAGGACAGGACAATCCAACAACCACTTCCAAAGTTCGTTCTCCCATCCCAACACCACCATCCAACGTCGGCGCCAAAAAAACCGAGAGAAGATTGTCTATCACCATCGATGTCCTTAGATCAATTTCACCACTTCCTCTCAATCGGTGTTGCTTCACCATTGAAGGGCTAAGTTCATAAGATTCTAGAATTTGATGAACCATATTGGTTATTTTTAGTACATATCTGAAATGTATGCAAACAATAGTCACAAACAATAGATAAGTCTATTTGTATTGACTTATTCGAACTAATCTACCAACATAAGCAGTTGTGAGTCGGTTTAGGAGAGCTTAGGGACACAATCCATAAATTGTTTTCAACTTACTTCCATAAGCTTCCCACGAAGACTTATGACCGGTTCGTATTGACTTATTTTTGAGTTTATGAAAAATAGTTTATACAAATAATTAAGCTTTTATGTTAATTTATAAGTTTTTGCTAACGAAAATTGCATCTTCATAAGCTGGTTTTTTTTCTTTCCATAAACTATCTTAACAAACTTATGAATAATAAATAAAAACTTATTTATTTGCATAAGCAGTTTAACATAAGCTAAAAAATAAGTCACTCTAAACAGGCCTAAAAGTCTGTTTGGATTGACATATTTGAACTAATCCACTAGTATAATAAGCACTTGTGAGTCTGTTTAGGAGAGCTTACGAATACAACTTATAAAATATTTTCAACTCATTTCCATAAACGCCCCACAAAAACTTACACAAATAGCTTATAGATCACATGAGCATAGTTAAACTTTATTTATATTTTATCATAGAATTCACTAATACATAACCACTTATACAGTAAGGAAACTTAATTCAAAAGGAAAACTGTTGTTCACACATCTTGTTAGACTGAGAAACACGTATAAAATACAAAAATGCCCCTCGACAGTTAACTGCAGAGGAATTTAAAAACTGGCTGCAGTTAACTGCCGAGGTTTTCCTCGACAGTTAACTGTCGAGAAAATGTTTCATCAGATGAAACAGCTACCTGCTTCCCCTACACACTATTTCATCATCACCTTTCTTTCCTCTTCCATCTAAACCCCAAATCCAATAATTTTTCACCAAATCTTGATCCAAAATCATTAAAGCATCAAGCATATCAACACACTTTTGACGTAAAAAAAGGTATTAAGCATTTTAATCGATTGATTTTTAGCTGTTTTTGTTGATTATTTCGTCAGGTTACGTAGAACACTGACATGGGAAACCTCGACAGTTAACTGCCGAGTTATTGGAACTTCTGCAGTTAACTTCTACAGTTATGGGAACTTCTTCGTGGGAGATTGTTGATTCCCAAAATCCGGATAGTCAACCGTCATCAACAACTTCATCATTTAAAAGAAAAAGAGGTGTTCGTCTTGGTAAAACATCACTTTCCCCACTTCCACCACCTACTCGGTATCCAAAGCCTAAGGTTATTCCGGTTATGGGGCCTATTGATTATATGTCACGCTTCATGCTTCCATTTATTGAAAAAGTGGTGGATGTTATAGGCGATGAACATTGTGGATTTCAGGCTATAGCCGAGTTCATGGGATTGACCGAACAAAGTCATATCATGATTCGTACACATCTTATTGAAGAGTTGAAAGATCATAGAGATCATTATGTTGAAGTATATGAAAGGGTGATGATCGTTACAACTACATTTTAAATGACTTACATCCTTCCGCAAGTATGAAAGGTTGTGCACATCTTGTTGATAAGTGGTTGACTTTTTCGGACATGAGATACATTGTTGCTAATTATTACAAAAGGTGTGTGGTCATGTTGACAAATCTTGAAATTGGAAAATCATAATTTTTTTCCCACTAAGAGGGCCACCACCGTCGGGCAAGCAAAAAACTCCCATCATGTGCCTTGGGGTAATTCTGAATCATTTCGTGCTTATTTTTTTGAAGGATGGTTGTCCACTACCTCCATCATCTACGGAGTGGCACAATCACAAGAATGAAAATGCAGTGACTTGGGAAGATGAGTATTTGGATCAACATGAGTTGTTTCGAAAGCTCATGATTATTGAAAGTGGAAACAAACTGCCGCAACCACAAAATGAGTCAAACAAAGCGGCGCCTATTTTGTTGGACACTCCCGAAAAACCAAAGCAACAATTTGAAGTAATTGCGGAAGATGAGGAAGATTCTATTTCACTTGATCTTCCCAATCACTTGGTCTTTGATGAGAGATTTTTTTGTCGGTGTTAGTCCTTTTTTTTTTTTGTAGAAATTTCACCGACGTGTATTTTGGGATCGAAATTGTAACGCCAATTTTTTGTGGCCAATATATAAGTAACATTATGTAATTTATATAAATATATGATAATATGAATTTTATGTGGTGAAACTAGTGCATGCTTATTTCTTCCTTGTTAACGTTTACGCATTTATGTTTACGCATTTTACATACATTTTATTGATTATTACGTTTCGTTTAATTACATCCTAATGTATGATTTTTTTTTTCATAAAGCTTTTGTGAAGTGAAACATGTCTGAGGTTGCAAAAATTGAAGGCCGTGTTAGGTACTCCGCTTTTAAAAAGACAATTAAGGTTATGATAACACCGACCGACTCTCTTGATGATTTGAAGGCACAACTTAACACTTATTTTGAGCATCTTGGTGAAAATCAATATACACGTCACTTGTTTGGTCAAATGCCATGCATAGACCTAGGAGAAGATAGAGATGAATAAGCATGGAAAACGGCAAGCTATATGCCTTGGCTTATTTGTGATGATAGCGACGTCGGATTTATGTTTCAGAATATGGTGGAAAATAATATATTATATATGTATGTTCGTTCCATATGCAATTGCGTTGAATTTGTTGTTTAATTTAATGATATGTAATGAGTTGTCATGTGTTGTTTAATTATGAACACTATGTAACATTTTGATGAATTTCAAACTGTTGTGTAGTTGGAACCAAATGTTGGTTTGATTTAATTATTGACAATTGTAAAAGATATTGTATTTTTCTTGTTTATGACTGAGTACAAATGTTGTACGACTAATATTGCCTCTGAAAATGCTCTGGATGAATTACAGGTAAAAACTGACCGAAAAATGGCTAGGTTGAGTTATGGAGAACCCACTGTCTGCATAATTGATTTCCTCGGCACTGCCGAGGAATTTAAAAATCGGCTGCAATTAACTGCTGAGGGACTTTTTTTTGTATTTTACATGTGTGTTTCAGCCCTGTGACATGTGTGAACAACAATTTTCTATGACAAAGAAGTATTGTGAACTTTCATTAGATGTCACTGTAAAAAAAATTAGACCGACCGTGCATGTCTATTAAAATCTTTTTTAATTTAATACTATATACAATTTTTATTTACATGAAAAGCAAACGTAAGAAATTATAACACCAAACCCAATCCATAAAGAGGCCCATTATTACATTTTATCCGTTTTTTAATTTAACTATACTCAACTTACATAAATAAATAAAATTTCACAGTTAAAACCCTAGAATACCAAATCTCACTCCTGTAGCCGCTGTTGCGTTTCTCTTCAATCGAATCAACTTCGATTCTCACTCAATTCATCTCTCCGGTTATCTCCGCCGGAGTTCCTCGCCGGCCGCCACAATCAGCTTGAAACTCCGTCCACAAGGTATTCCCTTTTTCTTTATTTTTTTATTTATTTTTTTGAATATTCTATTTCACTGCGATTTTTGGTACTGGAGAATTGTATCGCTGTAGAGATCCACTTCTTACCGCGACTGATGACATAAAGTATAGATTTTTACTGTGAATTTTGCAAAATTACTGTGATTTTGTGAAATTCACCGCGAATTGAAACATGCATGATTATTTTGTGCCCTAATTTTATTTCTATTGAATCCTAAAATCTTGTTTTGGAGTATTGGTAAACTTTGTGGCCGCAATTAGGTATTTGTTTCAAATATTTGTGTGTTTAGTAAGGTGATTGATTTTTATATATATGAAGTGATTACTTGCAAAGTGATTCTTTTTAAATTTTAATGGGTTGTAATTTAGTCTTTATCACCTTTTTTTCGAGAGTTTGATGATGTGGTTTTGATTGAACTCTCGTTGTTTTCAATTGATTCTGATATTTGACAAATTTGTTTGTTCATGCAGTTGGTCATCAAGAACTCTCTTTTCGCCCCGTCTGTTTTCTTGATCAAGTGACTACAATGGAGGATGATTGGGGTAATTAGATTCTTCTCCGCCTAATTTTTTAATTTGGGACATAGCCACTTTTGTTATGTAACAGATCAGTCCTACCCGCTCTACCCTCGAGTACCCATATACAATTTAGAGAGTTTCCTCCATATACCACACTTCCCGAACTCTCCCTATGGAAACTATGGTACCTATACCAGGTATTTGGGTTCAACTCCCACGGAAGGCAAACACTTGCTAAATTGTCCCTGCGGCAGAGGGGGCAAGAAGACCGAGAATAACATCTGGGTGGGGCTGGACTATTGCATAAAAAGACAGCGCTTATATCATAAGTTATGTATAGTTATTTCTATAACTAAAGATAAAATAAAGTTAAGCATTTTCACAAGTTATCACGGAGTGCTTATGTAAATAAAGCAGCTGAAAACATTTTATGGACATGTCATAAGCTGTTTCTATAAACTCTCCCGAACAGTCTCACAAGTGCTTATGCTAGTGCTAGTATATACAACCAAATAAGCCAATTCAACCTGTCCTTGGATATGTAGTGTTTTCTTTTACTTTCAAACAGTTGATATGTGTTGGTCAGTTATATTCTTGTTTACTTTACCACCTGACTCCAGATTCCATCTTTAATATTTTATCTTGCTGTTTTCACTGTCTTTATTCTAAATCCTTCCTCTTTACTGAGGATGTTTATGAATTATTATTGGATTTGTACGTGTATCACACCAATCAATAAAATTATAGAACGGTAACAGTTGCTACTGATTGATTAAGCCTGACAAATTATATAAAGTTATAATTTTTTTTTCTTTCAATTGACAGTTCACTAAAATTTTGGTTCTATATAAATATGTTTGGAATCATTGAAAATGTAATTGATTTGATTTAGAAGTATAGCAAGCAATATGAATATATCAGTTTTGTAAATTAAATCAATTCCCCCTGTATAATCTATATGCTTAAGTCTAAGCATACTGCATTTCTTGTATTGTATTGTTTATTGTTAATTTGAGAAATGCTTGTGTATTTGTTTCAGAGGAAGAGCAATTGGCGCCCATTGATCTTAAGTTACACGAGCCACCTAAACTTAAATGGGAAGATGAAGACGTGGATGAAGATGATGTGAAGGACTCATGGGAAGAAGAAGACGAGCCCGCTCCTGTAAGAACAATTGGAAATGATTTTCGATATGTGTACTATTGTCTGCATATATAGTTTTAAAATAAAAAAATGATGGGACATAGCTCATTCATAGTTAGTCAACTACCGTCTTATTGTGTAATTAGCAAATTCTTTTTTTACTACCTTGATGCCAATGCAACCACAGTTGCTTTAAACCTTTTATGTTTGGTGCATCACTATGTGCTGAACTTGCTATAGTTCAATGGACATAATTTTTTTGATTTTCTTTTAGACAAAATGTGGTGTGGGGATTTGTTTGAAATAAGAAATTAAAATTTGTGCAAGTTACTTTACTTATACTTTTTAACAATTAGTAATTTAGTATAATTAAATGAGTTTCATGATTGCTTCTAATGCAATGATGCAGCATTTTGATTTAGAAAAAACGACGCAGCATTTCTTATAGTAATGGTCATTAACTGTTTCCTTAGATACACCCTTACAATAACTGTTTCCTTAGATATTAATTGCTTGTTTTATGGTGCTTGCATGTTATCATCAGGCGCCTGCTGCACCTGCAGTAAAAACTACTGAGAAGGCTCCTAAAAAGCCTTCTGAAAAAGCTACTGAAAAGAAGGGAAAGAAAGTAGAACCAGAAAAGGAAGAACCACTGGATCCTCTGGCTGAAAAACTTCGCCAACAAAGGTATTGTTTTTCATCTAATTCGTGTAGTATGATCCTAATGTTCCTTTTAGAAGAACTTGTTATTGGTACAGGTATCATTTATTATTACACACCGCACTCGACATTCTGTAGCCTTGCCATGTATGCCAGCTAAGAGAATATGATTATGAGCAATTGCTCATTATAAAAAGTCCTCCACAAACCCTAATCTTCTTCCTTGTTTGGTTTTGTTGTGGTAAAGTGGTCTGTGATTGGGTGCTGTTTCAATACAATTTATCATTTTTAGAGCTAGCTCTTCTTTGGCATCTGCCGTTCTACTTGTGCAGGCAATGTAGTGCTTATTAATGTTTGCTTTTACTAGCTATGGTAGTTACTCGATAAGTAGCTTTTTTGGGCCTTAGAGTCTGTAAATCATAGGATTCAAACAGGGTGGATGAAATGGAGAAATTCAGTTGTAATTTGTGATGGAAAATTACCACTAAAGCCTAAGTACTAATTATTGCCACACATTTAAGACCCAATGTTTTATGAAACTGAAATGGCCAAGAGCTCTTCTTTGCAAAGATGGAACTTTTACGATGGACACACAAACCAGAATATGGTGATGATAGAATTAGTGAGAGATTAGGTAGCACACTCATTGAGAAAAAGATGGTAGAACCTTAGATAGTTTAGTCATATGTGCAGAAGACTTGTAGTAGTTTTAGTACCGTCAATCAAGCTGTATCCTACTAAGTAGGATTGGCTAATAGAAACTTGACTAAGTTTTATGTTAGCTATCGACTGCCTAACAAAACTCTCTGCTTTTATTCGTCCTTGGGACTGGCTATTCAAGCAAGGTTAACATAGACGGGATAAATCAGATGAACGATAATCTAGTGGTTAGAGGTAAAGAGAGACCATGGAAAACCACAATTCAAGCTATTCAGAAGGATATATATATATATAATTGTGTGTCATTTGGTATTGATATATATCATAGGTCTCTATTGTGTTTTCTAGTCCTTATAGCCAATCCCACTTAGCTAGAAAAAGCTTTTCCTGTTTAAAAGAACAACCAGTAGAAGTAAAGAAGGGTTTCACAATAGGGAGGGTGAGTTGTACTAATGATTGATACTTTCATTTGCAAGTTCAAGCACCTTTCTTTGACCAATCTATTTAAGTACAGGTAAACGCGTCACTGCAGTAGACCTTTGGCTTCCTTGCTATGATTAAAACCTCTGAACCTTAATGATTTAAAAATTCGACTTTTAAGTATATTTGTTCTCTATTTTTCATTTCAATAAACGTTATGTTTAAGTGATACCTTGTGTATAACTATCTCTTCCTTTTACTAAATATGGCTGTCATAGTTTCTGAATAGGTACATCATATAAAGGAAACAGATAGCTAATTTAGACTTAAGCAACCTACTGTTTCTGATTTAATTTACTTCCTATGACAGACTAGTTGAAGAAGCAGATTATAAGGCCACCAAGGAATTGTTTGGTGGTGGTAACGATGAAAAGAACCTTGATACTTTTATACCGAAATCTGAGAGTGATTTCTTGGAGTATGCAGAGCTCATCTCACACAGGCTTCGTGCTTTTGAGGTCAAATACTTCTGTTTCTTACTCTTTCCTTTTAACATTTGTAGAATGTGCATCCTAATTTTCTTCTTGATGTATGCAGAAAAGTTATCATTATATGGGTCTACTGAAGAATGTAATGAGAATATCGATGACTTCTCTAAAAGGAGCAGATGCCAAAGATATTGCGTCTTCTGTAACTGCCATTGCAAATGAAAAGATCAAAGCAGAGAAAGAAGCCAATGCTGGTAAAAAGAAGACAGGTAACTTCAACTTAACATTAGAACCTTCTATGTTGCTTTTATTATTCATGTTATCTTTTCCTCTTTTCCCATTGATTTCAATTTTTTGCTGTGTCTGTAGGTGGCAAGAAAAAACAGCTTACTGTTGACAAACCTGATGAAGATTTTGTTGCTGCTGATCGATATGATGCTTTGGATGATTATGATTTCATGTGAATTTTTTTGGTTCAGTTTCATTCAGATTATATTCAGTTAAGAGATTCAACTGTTTCTACATTGGATGTTGGGACAAGACCCTTCGGCATAAACCTGTTCAAAATTGAAGAGTTTTGCCCTGTATTTTGTCCAATAAGAGAGTGTGCATCAGTGTCTTTTCTTTTTCAGTTGTCAAATTTTGTCACCATTATACTTGGAAAGTTGGTCTTTCACTAGATGATTTATATAAATTAAAAAGTTCGAAGATGAATGTGTATTAAACATTGAACATCGCTTTTACTTTTGGTACATTCATGCTGGATTGTAAGAATAGAATTTCCCTTTTTTTGTTGTTGTTGAGGATGGTTGTTTTATCCAACATATATCACTCATTGGTTACAATCGATTAATGTGTCACAGATGATAAGCTAGACATAGCAGATGGTGTTTCTATATGCAATCTTGAAGACCAATTTTTTGAGGTAATTGATTTTAGGAATCTTCATGGGTTTGACTCATACTTGATGATCCAATCCAAGTTGAAGTGTTTGGAATGGATTTTCGTTGGCTCGAGTCTGCACAAACTTAATCAAATTTGAAGCGGTAATAACTTGTATATGCATCACTTGCTGTAAACGCGTGATAAAATTACTAACCTCAACTGTTAAATATGAATACGTGATCTATACCAAGAGAAAAGAGTAAGTTAGCACACTGATTCTCAAGTCATATACAAGCATTGCAGTAGTATCTTAGCACATTGACTTTCTTTTCTAAGAGTATGCCGCAACTACACACTCAGTTCTTGTTCATTTCCAACTTAATGTTGTATAAAACAGCAGAGAATTCATGACATATTGCTAATTCGAAGGCCATGCAAAATGACCAATAATTTTGATGTTACCATGAAACCAGATCCAATATTCAAATCAATATTATGCAATCTACGGTCGTTTGATTTCAATTTTCAATATTCAAAATTGATTACCGTGTGGTATTATTAGGATGCGATTGTTTCAAGTTTAATAAATTTATTCTCGAAAATAACATGAATAACTTTATGGGAATATAAAACGGGGAGTTTTTATTCATAGGTTTATATCTTATGTCAACATTCCTTAAAAAAAAAGCAGCAGATGTCCGACTGTCAACAGCAAAATACAGCTGCTGTCATGCTGCCATATATACACAGCAGGATACGGTTTCAGGACCAGGGGTATGTAGATGGCAGAGACCGGCACACGGAAGGTTTAAGTGCAACATTGATGCATCTTTTTCGACTTTTATCCTCGCAAAAACAATGTTGTTTTCCTTGGTTTGCTCAATTGATATAGGAGAAGCTCTAGGTCTCTATCATGCCGTTCGGTGGGTACATGACTTGTAGCTACCTCTTGTTGATTTTGAAGTTAATTCGATGCATGTTGCAGATTACTTTAAGCATGGGAATGCTGACATTACTGAATTTGTTGTTATTATGGAGGATACGAGGAACTATTGCTCTCTTTACTTAACAAACACTATTGTCGAGTTTACTAGGAGGCAAGCAAATGAGGTTGCCCACGAATTGACGCAGACAGCCCTTTCCGAGCCTAGCTTCCGTATTTCTGATAATGTACCAACATGTATTGAACTTTTGATTGCTACTGAAATGGTATAAATTTATTTCCCAAAATTTTAAAAAAATTCCATAAAAAAAAATCTTATAGTCAACATTGTAATAAGTTTTAATATTTAATAATATACTTTGTTCACATTTTTTTTACTAAAATTTATTATTAATTGTTATTTATTTTTAGGCTTAAATGCTCTTTTGGTCCCTTAACTAAAAAAAAGATTGTTTGAGGATTTTAAGTTTTTTTTTAGTCTCGTTTTGGCCCCTTCTGTTAGGTTTCCGTTAGGGTTTAAAAAAAAAGTTAACTCATGGACACGTGTCACCTTGTCATTGGCTCTGAGATTATTATTTTTTGAATATTTTTTTTTAAAAAAAATTCCTAGAACCAATGACAAGGTGACACGTGTTAACTTTGGACACGTGTCACTTTGTCATTGGTTGTAGGATTTTTTTTTTGAATATTTTTTTTATAATATATATTTTATTTTTAAAAAAAAATTCCAAAACCAATGACAAGGTGACACGTGTTAACTTTGGACACGTGTCACTTTGTCATTGGCTGTGGGATTTTTTTTTTGAATATTTTTTTATAATATATATTTTATTTTAAAAAAAAAAAAATATAGAACCAC
>Ga0228711_1012336_pt1 | contig 10491 bp, 6 predicted proteins | sample MedpolnodulmetaG_2_FD_177996 | JGI IMG/M metagenome (GOLD analysis project Ga0228711, IMG submission 177996) | Root nodule microbial communities from Medicago polymorpha collected in Santa Monica, California, United States - brown nodules | ecosystem: Host-associated > Plants > Roots > Nodule...
ATTTGCTTCCGGGTTAACTTTAATAAATAAGAGATAATGCAGATTTGTTTTGTTCAAAAAAATAGGAGATTAGGTGTGATGTGTTGAGAACATTTCAAAAAAAAAAAGGAGATTATGTGTTATTTTGTTGAGAAGGAGAAAATAGGGTTAATAATTAAACAGGGGTATTAGAGTAAAATTAACCATTAGGGTTAGGTTAAAATTAGGGCAAACATTTGCTACGGGTTAACTTTAATAAATAAGAGATAAGACAGATTTGTTTTGTTCAAAAAAATAGGAGATTAGGTGTGATTTTGTTGAGAAGGAAAAAATAGGGTTAATAATTAAACAGGGGTATTAGAATAAAATTAACCGTTAGGGTTAGGTTAAAATTAGGGCAAACATTTGCTTCCGGGTTAACTTTAATAAATAAGAGATAAGGCAAATTTGTTTTGTTCAAAAAAATAGGAGATTAGGTGTGATGTGTTGAGAACATTTCAAAAAAAAATAGGAGATTAGGTGTGATTTTGTTGAGAAGGAAAAAATAGGGTTAATAATTAAACACGGGTATTAGAGTAAAATTAACCATTAGGGTTAGGTTAAAATTAGGGCAAACATTTGCTTCCGGGTTAACTTTAATAAATAAGAGATAAGGCAAATTTGTTTTGTTCAAAAAAATAGTAAATTAGGTGTGATGTGTTGAGAACATTTCAAAAAAAAAAGGAGATTATGTGTGATTTTGTTGAGAAGGAAAAAATAGGGTTAATAATTAAACAGGGGTATTAGAGTAAAATTAACCATTATAGTTAGGTTAAAATTAAGGCAAACATTTGCTTCCGGGTTAACTTTAATAAATAAGAGATTACCTAAAATTTAACAACAAAAGTTCATCACATTAATTTTCTCCTTTTTACTAACATCCATACATTACAAAAACAATGTCCATACATAGTAATATCCATACATTTCATTTCTATCAAAAAAAAAGTTCATCACAATTAACAAAAACAAAGTTCCTTGATTCAAAAAAACATAAATAAAGGATAATATGATTTGTTTGTTTTATAGGAGAAATCAAGCATCGCGTGATAATCTGTATAGTATTAGAGCCTGTTTGGTGCACATGATAGGAAGGCAGGATATGACAAAACTAGCATATCCCGATTCAATCTGATGTTTTGTGCATCAATAGAAAATGATATATTAAACTCATTTCTAATACTATCATATTGACCCTAACGTGATAGGATAAAACAATCACATGCGCTTCTTCTATTCCTCAAAAACGTCCTTCGACTCCCACCCTCTCCCGATTCTATTCCAAAATTGTTTCTTGTTTTCTTCTCTCCATTGATTATATTTCAACCATCATGAGCATTGTCAGGCATCTTGCATCGATTAGAGTCATACTGCTTGAATTAATTTCATTGCAACCAACAACTTCATTGCATTAGTGATCATCGACTAACTATTTTGAGTCAACTTTGTCACGACCCAAACTCAGATCATGACGGGCGCACAGACTAATACTATAAATCACATAAATTTAGCCTAGCAAGCCTAATACATTATGACATATAGACTTTTATAAAATACATATTACTAGAGTATTGCGGTATCATAAATTTTCATGACATTCCAAATTGCTGATTAGTTATAAGAATAATGTATATAAAAATTATCTCCTTGTTTGTTAAAATTACTATGAGCATGTACCTCATAGGCTACATTATCTCTTCATTGTAGCAAACAACTATTAACTTAAATTACTATAAGCTACGTACTCATAGGCTAACCAATTGTTTCATTGCATCATTGACTATTGTTTGTTCTCAATTCCAATATTTTTGTATGGATTTGTACCCTTTGATCCCAACCTTTTCATCTGTTTGTTGCCTTGGGTCACCAATTTTTCCCCCCAATTTTTTTGTTTGGACCTATTTATATTTATTTGTTCGATCAATTTTTTGGGTTTCCAAATTATTTTTCTCAATTTTTTTTGTTCCATGGATTTTATTTTATCCATGGATATCCATTAAAGTATTTGCCCGTGTTTGTGGCAGATTTTATCCACTGGTGCGAATTTTCTTGTCATCCCAGAAAGAGATGCTAATGTGAAGTATGTTGACGATGCTCTAGATGTTAGCTATTGATAACCAGCAAAATGTCGTTACATTTATCTTCCATTATATGTGATCCTTGAGTGCATGCAAAACCTATTTAGAATTATTTCGTTTAATTAGTCTTTTACTGTTTTAATAACTTTTTGATGTTTTTTTTAGTTTTAGGAACCTTTAATGCTTCCTAGTGTTTGTTTCAATGGCAGGTCGTGTGAAGATGTTCAAAGATTAAGAATATAATTGGGAAGCATGCTATTGATATAAGAAAATGCAGCAATGGAAAGGAGTTTATAACTACATCATTGAAGATCTCTCAGTAAGGTTCGTGCAAGTGTACGACCTTGGGTCCCTTATTTGATAGTCTTAAGGATTAAGTTTACATGAGTTGGCTCCAATGATTTTATTATGAGGAAGAATGAATATATTGATCCCAAGCGATAAAGATGGCAAATCATAGGAGAAAGTCTGAAAGGTCACATCCTAGCGATGTATGGAGCTACAACATTGCGACGTATCAAACTTAGTCTAGTGGATATGCAATAAAGTGGGCCTAGAACATCTTGTGCTTGGAGAGGAAGATAAGCGAGTCTCAAATAGTACACAAAAGGGATAAGTTATATTCCTATGCTTAATGGTCAAGACAAAGACCATCACACGGGAAAAGACCGAAAGGGAACTAAAGGATAAGAAAGGACTTGTACTATAAAAGGACAACAAGCTATTATTTGAAAATGTGCTAGTAGTGTGTTGTGTTGTGTTGAATAGAATAGAGTTTGGAGGCATAAACCTCCAATAAACCCTAGCCACCATCTTAGAGACTCAAATCACATTTCTCCATCTCATCCATTCATCCCTTTCATCTTCAAAGCATAATAGTTAGATCTTAGAGTTTTAGAGACATTAGAGTAAATTGTTAAGTGAGTGCTTCAAAGAACTCACTTCGACCCTCAAAGGATTGCAATTTCTCTTTTGTAAACTCTACTCTCTTTTAATGATATATATGCATTTATGTTTTTATTCATTATACTCCCTAATTTCTATTTTTGTGTTTAAGTTCATTATGAGCTATACCACTCTTGGGTACCTTATTTGCTAATCTTAAGGATTAAGTTTACATGAGCTAGCTCCAACGATTGTAGTACAAGGAAGAATAAATATGTTGATTTTATGTGATGCTTGGGTCAGTTATTACCTTGCATTTATCCCCCATTATATGATGTGATGCTTACGTGCATGCAAAACCTATTTAGCCTTTATTTATTCTATTTAGTCTTTTATTGTTTGAAGAACCTGTTGATGTTTATTTGAGTTTTAGAAACCTTTTATGTTTTCTAGTGTTGGTAAACATTGGGAAGATGTTAAAAGATATAACATTAGGAAGCATGTTATCGATATAAGATGTAGCTCTCTGAAATTACTCTAGACCTACATCGTTGAAGATCTCTCAATGTGAGTCCTACAAGTGTACGACCTTGGATCCCTTTTTTTCTAGTCTTAAAGATTAAGTTTACATGAGATGGCTCCAATGATTCTAGTGGATATGCACTAAAATGGGCTGATAACATCTTATGCTTGGAGAAGAAGATAAGAGAGTCTTAATTAAGATAGAAACACCAAATATTTTCACAGAATAGCCAAAATCAAAGCCAAAACCAACAAAATCACAACTATCAGTAATAATGAACAATTAATTATTGATCCAAAGAAAATTGCATCCCTCATTACTAACCATTTTGAAAATCTTTTTTGCTTTTATTATATTTTGCTGGATAGAAACTTAGTGGAAGAAGTGATCATTCTTGATCTGGTAACTGAAGATATTAACAACATGCTAACAATGTTTCCTTCAATAGGTGAATTCACAATGTTGGTTTTTCTCTCAACAAAGATGGCACCACAAGACCACATGGATTTTGGAGTTGTATTTTATCAAACATGTTCGAACATTATGAAGCAAGATATGGAAAATGTTGATGGAAAAAAAATTGGTTTGTGTACAATTCCTATAAGATTTTGATGATAACAAAGTATTAAAGAACAATTAAATATGCTAATATATGTTCAAGTGTGAAGGACCATAGATTAAAATTTAACAAGGTTTGAACATGTATAAGAGCATCAGATGTACAAGAGAAGCTCAAAGCATATGGAAGAAAATTTGAAGAAAGGTCAACCAGAAGTCAACACCTTGGATCAGAAGAAATGATGCTACTCGAAAGTTGAAGACTCTCATCAGACTCTAAAGAATCATCAGACTCAGAAGACCTCATCAGACTTGGACGATCTCCATCATTCTTGGAAGACCTCTAGACATAGAAGATCTTGAGGGACCTAGATTCCACGTCAGATTTGTCAACTTCTTATCTCTATCAAAGTTTGATAGTACAGTTTGTCTTCTTCTAACCACGTGTATAAACAAACAAAGAACTTCAAGGACAAAGAGAATGAACAAATAATTCCTGATTCTGCAAAGGAATTTCACATGTTTAATCAACAGAACTATCTGTATCAGGAAAAGGGCCAATGTTCTTGATTTGAAGCTTCACAACGACTCTAATTGCGCTGACATTTGATCTCCAACATATCTCAAATACTTGCATATATAAGGAGCTGAAGACTTAAAGAAAAACAACAAGACTCTTCTAATTTTATTGTGTCATTACTCTGCCAAAATCAAATAGCAAAAACACTATCAAAGTTTGTATCTTAGAAATTCTAAGTCTTTAGGCTTTGTTCTGATTTTTTTCATTTTACACCTCTGATTTAATGAAACCACATTACGGATGTATCAGAAGTTCGACACACATTCATTCTAAAGTATCACTTCAACATAGATGGAAATTATATGGCCAATGAGATTTTGTTTCTTAACATCTATCTAGTATCAACACTTCAGATTAACAATGTGTTTGATACCAACACTTGTCAATGTTCGACATCAACACAAGTAGTTACATTCACATTGTAACAGTAAATTATTCTATGTGACACGACACAAACCATTTTCTTATATTTTTACCGGTCACTACGTGCTTGATAATTTATTAGCAATTTCACAATGTAACTTAAAATTCGTCTATTTATTGAGTGATAGAATTTTCATTTTGCAGGAAAAGTTTCGAAGTGTCTTCAAATGATGAAAACTTTTTCCTGGGTGGAAGTTTCAACTGATTTAAGTAGCATCAACTTAGCAACAGTTGAACCTGAAAGCCCTGATGGACTGTTGTATGCTACATGCCTGAGCTGCACAGGTGATGAAAATGAAACAACAGATGGATCAGAAGCAATATCTTCTCCTGAAAGTTCTAATATTAGCAAGTGGCGGGAGTCCTTCCATGATGATGGAAATTTCTAGTGATGAAATTTGAGTTTTTTATTTTTTTATTTATCTCTTCTCTTTTATCAAAGCTCTTTCGGTTTGGTTGAATGAGAAATTAGCGTGTTCTTTGTTGGCATTGGTAACAAACTCAACGAGGGTGTGCGTTTTGAGTGAATACGAAAATTGTTAATGTTGTGGAGATGTGGATGAAATAAAACATTTAAAAGAAAGATTTAGAAGAAAGAATGATTAACGTATTTCTAAAATTGTGTTCTACTGCTTTTTGAAAAATAAAATAATTACATACTAGAGATTCTTTGATTAAAATACGTTTCTGAAAATCATGAGGGGCTGAACTCATATGGACCGGAAAAATGTTGAAAGTGAAGGTGAAAAAATGTCTAAATAATTAAAGACAAATGTTAACTTGTGTCCTAAATGGCACATGTTAAAGAACTCATTATAGAAATATACGTATCAAAAATCATGTAGTCAACTTCTAAAAAGTTAAAATATCATGATTTCCAATGGAAAGTTGCTTTTTTGTGTTCCTTACATGTGCCCTTAGGGCAGAAGTTAACATAACTCATAATTAAATGACAAAAGGTAATATTGGATTTTTTTGATAAATTGTAGGGGTAAAGGTAGAGAAATGTAGGGGTATAGTAAAACTTCCCTAATCCAAAGTCCATTCCCGTAGGAAACAAAACGTTAAGGCAAAAATATATGAATCTTGATGCAAATATTAGAACTTATAAAATTATGTAAACATAAATTCACAATTTGTCGTTAAAAAAAAATAAAAAAAATCATAAAAATATTAGGTCAAAAGAGAAAGGCTAAGATACAGTTTTAGTTATCCTATTGTACAATTTTAATTTATGAAATTTAAAGGATATTACTCTACATCAGTATCTCTTTTTATACTTTAAAAAAAATTGGATTCAATTCGAAAAATATATATTTTCAAATTATAAAATCTTTATAGCCAAACTCTTGCACAATAGCATAACCCACTAATAGGTAATAACACACACCCTCAAAAAAAAAAAAAAAACTATTTCCTTATTATTAGAAGTACTTCAGTAACTCTGCTCCTCTTTCCCTGGAAGCTATCTTTCTTCTTCCTTCTCCTTTCCTTTCTGACCTTCATTTAAGCGCCTCATCATCTCTATAATTTTAGCATTATATTTATAATTTACCTCATCCACTATCTGCCAGTTAAGAGACATTGATACTAAAGAATTAAAATATGCACATAAAAACTAAAGGCACAATAAACTTTGTTGAGAGAAAAACTTGCCTTTTCATTATGATAAAAAACCTTGAGGTATCTCCTAGCACATGGACTCGCCATTGCATAAACTGTTTATTTTATATGAAATAAGAAACAATGGGTGAGGTTATTTGAGATTTCTTTTTATGAACAAGCTTTTGTTACTTATAAAAATAACAATAGATCCATGAAGAGTAGAAATTCTATAAACAAGCTTTTGTTACTTTTATGTACCTTTAGGATGGGAAAAAGGTCCATCATCTTTTGGCTTTTTCCTTTCCTTTTTGCTTTTCACTTGTGGCTGAATTGGCATCCTTCCATGAGTGCTTTTTTCAGTTGGCTTCCTCCCATGAAGCCCTCCCTTTGTGCTGCTTTCTACTTGTTGCTCAACTGGAGGAAGCTTATTAGCAATTCTCATTGAGCGACGGAGGGGAACTGTTTATTCATATTGTATTGATGAAATAAGAAACCAAAGGGTAAAAACAGCAACAAAAAAAAAACTTGTTTGAAAAGAGGATTAGTTTTACACAACATCCTACTATGAACACCACACAACATCCTCCACCAATTTGAACTATGACGCCCACCCTCCTTCAACCGGCCACCCTCCTCACCGTAACGAGCTTTTAAAACTCGATCCAAAGGCCCTCCTTATCCACAAGCATCCTCCAACACCACTTCCCTAAGAGAGCTACATTAAATTCCCGCAACCTCCTTACACCTAACCCTCCCTCCTCCTTCGGAAGACAAACTGAGTCCCAATTGACCCAAGCAATTATCCTTTAATAATGTTATTTTAAATTTCAATTAAAAAATTTAAATCCCACCGAAATAGGAGTATCCATGATAATAGAAAAAAGTTTTTTTTTAAACAATAATAGAAACAATATTACCTATACTTTTTTTTAACAAGCCAAAATGAGATATTAATAGAAACTCACTAATGTATCTCCGCGCACAAGCATTTTTTTCTTTTGAAGAAGCTAAATCAGCCCACCTATATTAGCACTAGAGAGAATCGAACCTGTGACCTCGAGGAGGAGCACACTCCTAAATCCTCCGCGCATAAGCATTGCAACAAGAAACACACCAAAAGAACAATTACAAAGTCATCGGTGCCGAATATTCAAGCACCGCCAAAGAACAAAAGAGCAAACATGAAATTGTTAAATAACAACACCCATACAAAGGGGAGGGTGTCGCCTCCAATCCTGAAAATCAAAAACAAAGGAAGGCAAGTGAGCCTTTAACCACATGAAAGATGTCAGCTTAACGTTGTCCACGATGGTAATAGGATCAGATGTCTTGTTATTGAAAACTCTACTGTTCCTTTCCTTCTAAATGTTCCAAACGCAAGCAAACCAAATAACCTTAAAGAATGAGTGCGTTGATTGCGGCATACCCTCCATGTGAATAAATTGATAAATATGGTCACGTATCACACAAGAAGTAACCGAAGATATCTGCAGCCAATGCCACACGAGAGACCACACGCTGCTCAAAGTAGCGCATCCTAAAAACAAATGATCGACCTCCTCACGGACACACAATCAACTCGTCGCTAATCACCCTCCGTCTCACTAGGTTGTCTCTGGTTGGAAGACGATTGCGAAGAAGGTGCCACCAAAACAAGGAAACCTGTAGGGGAATAAGATTGTGCCACACATTATTAGTACGTTCCCGATCCAAAGGAGCATCTGCAAATGTAGGGAATTGATAGTGGCAACCATTTCCACCTATCATGAATATGAGTCTGCCGTGCTAATATGCGACGTTAAGTAATAAAATAGTGCACTCCCTCATTTCCTCCTTCTCCCATGCTAATAGGCAACGTCTCCACACCCATGCACAACCCCCTCATCCCATCCCAAACACACCATCTCCCCCACCGTGCAGCATCTATTTGCAGCCAAGTCAAAAAGTCACGAATATCTAACACTTAGAGGAATACCTCCCATCTAGTTATTGGTCCAGAAGTAAGTACTACTACCATCTCCCATAACCCTACCAGTGTTATCATCAAGCCACCTCTCGATATCCAACCCAACCCTACTAAGAACACCACACAACATCCTCCACCAATGTGAACTATGACGCCCACCCTCCTTCAACCGGCCACCCTCCTCACTGTAACGAGCTTTTAAAACTCGATCCAAAGGCCCTACTTATGCACAAGCATCCTCCAACACCACTTCCCTTAGAGAGCTACATTAAATTCCCGTAACCTCCTTACACCTAACCCTCCCTCCTCCTTAGGTAGATAAACTGAGTCCCAATTGACCCAAGCAATTATCCTTTAATAATGTTATTTTAAATTTCAATTAAAAAATTTAAATCCCACCGGAATAGGAGTATCCATGATAATAGAAACAAGTTATTTTTGAACTATAATAGAAACAATATTACCTATACGTTTTTTTAACAAGCCAAAATGAGATATTAATAGAAACTCACTAATGTATCTCCGCGCACAAGAATTTTTTTTTTTTTTGAAGAAGCTAAATTAGCCCACCTATATTGGCACTAGAGAGAATCGAACCTGAAATCTTGAGGAGGAGCATATTCCCAGATTCTCCGCGCACAAGCATTGCAACAAGAAACACACCAAGAGAACAATTACAAAGTCATCGGTGTCGAATACTCAAGCACTGCCAAAGACCAAAAGAGAAAACATGAAATTGTTAAATAACAACACCCATACAAAGAAGAAGAGGGTGTCGCCACCAATCCTGAAAATCAAAAACAAAGGAAGGCAAGTGAGCCTTTAACCACAAGAAAGATGTCAGCTTAACGTTGTCCAAGATGGTATTAGGATCAGATGTCTTGTAATTGAAAACTTTGTTGTTCCTTTCCTTCTAAATGTTCCAAACACAAGCAAACCAAATAGCACAAAACTTAGGTACAATTCCTTAGGTGCTTTTCGTATTGTTCTTAACTAAAAATATATCTTTTTTTCATTTAACAAACTTTGAGAATATTAAGGATTTGAGGAAATTATGGTGAATTTAGTTAAGAACCATACGAAAAGAACCTAAGGAATTGTACCTAAGTTTTTTCCAACCAAATAACCTTAAAGAATGAGTGATTTGATTGCGGCATACCAGCCATGTAATTAAATTGATAAATATGGTCACGTATCACATAAGAAGTAACCGAAGATATCTGCAGCCAATGCCACGCGAGAGACCACAGGCTGCACAAAGTAGCACATCCTAAAAAAAAATGGTCAGCCACCTCATGCACACCGCAACCAGACGGACACACAATCAACTCGTCGCTAATCACCCCCTGTCTCACTAGGTTGTCTCTGGTAGGAAGACAGTTGCGAAGAAGGCGCCACCCAAACATGGAAACCTTTTGGGGAATAAGATTGTGCCACATATTATTAGTACGTTCCCGACCCAAAGGAGCATCCGCAGACGTGAGGAATTGATAGTGGCAACCATTTCCACCTATCATGAATATGAGCCTGCCCTGCTAATAGGCGACGTTAAGTAATAAAATAGTGCACTCCCTCATTTCCTCATCCTCCCATGCTAATAGGCAACCTCTCCACACCCATGCGCAACCCCCTCCTCCCATCCCAAACACACCATCTCCCCCACCGTGGACCATCTATTTGCGTTCAAGTCAAAAAGTCAAGGATATCTAACACTTAGAGGAATACCTCCCATCTGGTTATCGGTCCAGAAGTAAGTACTACTACCATCTCCCACAACCCTACCAGTGTTATCATCAAACCACCTCCCGACATCCAACCCAACCCTACTACGAACACCACACAACATCCTCCACCA
>Ga0228711_1012337_pt1 | contig 10488 bp, 5 predicted proteins | sample MedpolnodulmetaG_2_FD_177996 | JGI IMG/M metagenome (GOLD analysis project Ga0228711, IMG submission 177996) | Root nodule microbial communities from Medicago polymorpha collected in Santa Monica, California, United States - brown nodules | ecosystem: Host-associated > Plants > Roots > Nodule...
TATATATATATATTTCTAACACCTAAATGTGTATACCCTTGTGATCTTCAACTTCTTGACAATAGATGAGAACATCCTACAACAGTTCAGCAAATACAAATGGAATGTTTTTAAATTACACTAGTTCAGCAAATACGCAGTTCAGCAAGTTACAGCAGTTAGTAATTCTTACATGTTAGTAATTCTACTATATTAGCTCAAAACTTTATTGTAAAGTCTTCGAGTTCTACTCCAAATTGGTTGAAATGATCTACATAATATAATATATTTATCTTTCTTCGCCGCTATTTCAATTTTTTGTGGTGAACGGAGTTTGAACACCAGACTTTGTATATATTAAACATTGTTCTTACCAACTGAGGTAAACTCACGGGAACATTTCAATATTTTCTAGTAGTATATATAAATTTAATGGGAGTTTTTAAATCATATTATTATTATTATTAGCTTCTATGGTCTAGTAGTCCCATTTGGAAGAAAAAAAATTTAAAAAAAAAACTTAAAACATTTTTAAAATTTATTTCTTAGGAAAAGAATAAACTAAGTACAATTTTTTTAGGTACAAACTTTTATAAGAATTACCAATTTAATTTTAAGGTTAAATATGTTTTTATTCTCTCTAAATATGTCAACTTTTTATTTTAATCCCTCTAAAAAATTTCTTCAACTTATAGTCCTCCAAAAGTTTTCCATCTTCACTTTGGGTCCCTCCTTTCAAGTAAACTCATGTGTAGAATTCATATTTTTATAATAAAATTTTGCAGAAAAATTTATAATATTATAAGAATCTCTTCAAAAAAAATTAGAACTTTTTAACAAAATATGAATTAAATATAAATTTTTATATTTTTGGCGGTTAAAAATTCATATTTAATTTATGTTTTGTTAAAAAAAATCTTTTTTTGAGAGAGAGTTTTACAATATTCTACACATTTATGCACAATTTTATAAAAAAATACAACAATTAACTTAAAAATAGGGATCAAAAGTTGTGATTGAAAATTTTATAGATTTGGTTTCGATTTGGTTTGTTCCTTATCCGAGTGCGTTTGTTCCATTCAAGTTGCAGTTATTTCGATTTGGCTCAAGTTGCATTATGGGTTTCGGATTTGGGTCTAAGATGGAAGAGGATGAATAGAGATGAACCAAAAACTCAGATCTTTCCCTTCTATTAAATTTTGGAATTTTTAATTAAATAAAACTAAAAAGGATTTTCATATTAATTGACTATATAATTAAAATAAGTTAAAAAATATTATTTCATAAATATATTTCAGCTTTACTTAAATGATTTTTAAATAATTAAAACATGTCAAATGCACTACACGCTGAGGGTGACAATCTTCCGGATTATTGAGAACGTTATTTGAGACCTTTGATGCCATTTATTTCAGTTAAATAGAACGAAAACACGACTCATTAGATTTCAAAATATAATTCACACAAAGCAAAACATAGCATTAAGGCCAATTTTAAAAGGTGAAATATGAAATGTTTAAAAGAAAACATAGTATATGTACCTTCCAAAATAATAAGCGAAAGGTGAAATGGCAAATGACACAACTCGTTGCGGTAAAATACGAAAACAAAGTTACTCATTCCTTTGTTTAACGCCAATTTTGTGAAAAGATTCAGACCTGCAAATGTCAATTTCAACAACATTACATATATGAGTGGCTTCCATCTTTGAAACCAATTTTGACCTGCTTACTTATCCCAAAAAAAAATAAAAATACATTATTAAAATGCTAGGACTTAGATATACAAAGGTTATAACATAATAACTTTGTAAAATTTCGAGGGAAGAGTCTTCAAAGAAAAGGCATATTTGGTCAAAATAGTAACTAATTTTTTCTTTACATTCTTGATCATGTGATGAATACATAACAGACACAAGGAAGCATATAGAACTTTATGAAATTTCAAAATTACATGCATCACTAAGAAAGCGATTGAAAATCATCTTAAATCATGTCTTTCATAGAAGAATAAAATGTATAAATAAATCCAGCAACCTAACAATAAAGTACAGTTATGGAAGAACAAAAGAGATGAAGTAGATTTCAAAACATAAAACATTAAGAAGTTTTTTTCAATAAATGCGATTGACTATGGTCTAAAGTAAACAAACTACAACAAATAAAATTTAAAATAGAGTGCAGAACAACTAAGTTGTTGGAAAATAAACTATGAGTGTGGAACCTTAAATCAATCAAGATTTAAGAAACCTTAACCCTAGTTTGTTTAGTTTAGTTTGACTTGGTCATTATAGGCTTTGTGTTAGTTGATTGAATCATATAATCTAAATTATATTATGAATTAGTTGTATTGTTGTTATCGAGATCTATTATTCAGTTATGGTTACTAATTTGAATTTTCCATTATAAATCATTTACTTTAAATCCCTTGTCACTCTCTTTATATCAATTAACTTCAATCTCCAATCAATGAAATGTGTTTATCATTCAGTGATTTTGATTTGTTTGTATTATAATTTAATTGTTTAATGAATTTGCATATAACATTGTAATTCAAGAAGTATTATATATTTTGTTAAAAGAAGAAAAAGCGTAAAATCAATCAAATTATAATACACACATACAAGTACTTCATATTTATCACATTTTCATAATTCACATAGGCACACACACATATGATCATCCTTAAGAGCTTGAGTGCCTTGTGTTTAGTATGGATATGATATGCTCTATTTTTATAAGTCACACATGCATGCACGCACGCACAAGCGCGCACACACATAAGCATCAAGATCTCAACAACTTGTTGCTTCTAAGAATATTGGATCTTGTGCAATCACACATAGTATAACACATTTACAACTTGTTGCTTGCCTTTCTCTCGTGTTTTAAATTTTATCAAATTCAAACAACATATCATTAGGGACTTTATTGCAAGGTGTAACTTGTTCAGAGACCGAGTTTGAGTGAAGAAACCCTAAACCCATAGTTTATGTTTGTATTTTTTTTAGTGTTTAACTCTAATTTCTTTAGTTTAGTTTGATTTTGTCATTCTTGTAATCTAAATTTGATTAGGAATGAATTGTATTGTTATGGAGATCTATTAGTGAGGAATACTCTGAGCCTCATGTAAGACAACTAAATGCACCTCGAGTATTTAGTTATCATTGTTAATTTGAATTCTTCGTGATAAATCATTTCCTATAAATCTCTGTTAATCTCTTTGTATCAATTAACTCTAATCTCCAATAAATGAAATGTGTTTATTATTCAGTAATTTTGATTTGTTTGTGTTATAATTTTATTTATTGTTGTTAATTATGCGGGTACTGTTTACTTCACGAATCATTTTTCCTATGTGATGTTTTATTCATACCTTAGTTTACTTCCAACTTAATCTTTGTACAAAGATTGACAAAAAATTTGCACTATCATTTACTTTTTTTCTACTAACCAATGTTTGAAACAAGACAATATCTTCAAGATAATGATTAGTGCAACTGACTTAAGACATGACCTCCATTTCCTTGCCGCTCCTTCAATTTCTTTTTCAAATGCACGTGTTCATGTAAATCAAAATGCAGATAAATTTGTTGTTTCAGTCTATTTCTATAGTTTGATAGGTTATGTGTATAATCTTTGGCATTTACGATTAGGTTATCCTTCTTATGAAACACTGACTCAAAATAAAAGTTTCCTTCTATTATTGTTGTCAACAAAAATTTATTGCCTTGTGATGTGTTTTCATGCTAAACAAAGAAGATTTTCATTTCCATTTGTTTACCACTTCCAAAGATTGTTTCGATTTAGTACACATGGATATTTGAGTACTCTTTTTCATTCCAGCGATGTTTGTGTATAGATGAATTTTAATATAATTACATCTAAATCAAAGAGTAAATGAATCAGTGATCTTTGAAAACTTACTGAAACAATTGAACTTTCTAAGTTCATAGAAAAATTGGAACTGGTTGATATCTATGTGTTGGGCAAAAAGTACATTTGGTTTCGCCTTGATGGAAGTGAAATGAGTATAATAAATAGATTCTTCTTGTTGGAAGGATCTTTAAACATTGGAAGGTTGGTGACTAGTCAGAGGGGGGTGAGGACATTTCTGACCAACTGTCTGATCTAGTTGAAATGTTCAGTTTAAAATTAGGGGCATGAACTGTTGTGCTTCAATCAATGTTCTAGGGAACATAAAGAATTTTTGCCTTTTCTAGAAATTTTTTAGAAGTCCTTTCAAGTTGAATTAAATAAATGGTGAAGGCGACTATAACATTAAATGTTTTTCATGCAGATTTGTAGGTACGACGAAGGAGAAGTCAATTAATTAAAGTTGAAAAAGACATAATATGGCTGGAGAGTATTGACGCAATAAAAGGTGAAGTTGAGGATCTCTTTGAAAATAACTTTTTTAGAGAAATGGCAGCAAGATCGCGCCTGAGTGGAGTCACTTTTCAACACCTTTTAGGGAGGAAGTGTTGTTGGTGCCTTTTAGGGAGGATGAGGTAAAAAAAAAAAAGTCATATAAAGGTTGTGATGGTGACAAAATCTTGAGTCCGATAGATTTAATTATAACTTTGTTAAAGATTGATATAGATTTGTCAAAGAGAATATCATGGGCTTCATATCAGAATTCCATCGTAAGCGATTTATCCAAAAGCATTAATGACTTCCTTTTTAGCACTAATCTTGTAGGTAGATCATTTTCAGAGTTAGAGGATTACAAGACTATTCGTATGGTTGGTTGTATGTACAAGATTATTTCAAAATTAATGGCAAACAAGTTGAAGAAAGTTCTATCAAAATTGATTTATGTTAATCATGACATTTGTTTCTGAGCGACAGTTACTTGATGGAGTAGTGGTAGTAAGTGAGCTAATACGCTTGAGAAAGAGAAGGACAAACGAGTGCATGTTGTTAAAATTGCATTTTGATAAAGCTTATGATTCAGTTAATTGAGAATATATAGAGTTTATGTTGTTTAAGATGAGTTTCTTATTAAAACGGGATTGCATCTTTACAAGTTCTTTATCAAATTTTGGTAAATGGAAGCCCCACATAATACTTTAAGGTCGGTAAGGGGCTAGCTTTTCGGTTAAATCAAGTTATGCAGTGTTGTCTCGTTTATGTTTCCCTGTAGATTTTTGATGAGGACTTTGTTGTAGCTGCAAAGCGTATTTGGAACACCATGGTTCCCTCAAAAAGTAGTGCATTCAAATGACGTTTATTTTAAGGTTGAATTTAAACTAAAGTGGAATTGTGGAGGAGATTAGTAATAAGAGATGTCCATCAACAATATTATGTGTGGTGTTTCAACGATATTGAATCAACTAGTCATTCTTTTGCGACGTGCCTAAAAACTTTAGGCTTATGGAACATGATTTTTAATTGGACAGGTGTTCATTTGTCTTATTAGAACTGTGAAGTGGTGAAGAATTTCTTACTTTACAACAATGTTTGTAAAGGAAAGAAAGGGAAACAAGTTTCTCATACTTTGTTGCTAACATCGATTTGATGTGTTTGGTTGTAAGCAAAATAATGCACTTTTCATTATAAAAGTAAGTAATCTTTTGACGATGGTCGTTCAAATTATCGTCGATTTTGCTCTTATGGTTTATTTATTGTGAGGATCGAAATAAAATTTTAAATTTTTCGAATTGGTGGTTTAACTCAATTGTTTGTCTTTATTTAAATTTTGGTTCTAAAAAATAAAAACTTGGATTTTAGGATAAAAGAGGAAAAAGTGTCATTTTATAAAAAGTTGAGAACTAAATTTATATCATATATGTTCTTAAGTTTTAACTCAACCGATAAAAATCTCCAAATTATTAGATCAAACAATGTGATAATAGTGAACCCCAACTCCTCCACTAATTCGTGACCGTGTGAATTTCCAATGGCTATTACAATTTTATCTATCTACTAAAAAAATTGATACCATAAACCCTCTTCTTATACTCTCATATCATATCAAATGGTTGAGATTCAATCATTCTCTCAAGATTAAATCTAAACCATACACTGCCACCCCCTCTTTACACACACGCACACTCTCAGTCTCATCTCTCTCTTCTTCACGTGCGCCGCAGAGCTCTGAAACATCACCAGAGTTCATCTCTATCGCCGCCGTGGAGCTCACCACAGTGCATCTCTGCATTTGCACTGTCTTCCTATTCCAATAGGTATAATTTCTTTATCCTATGCTGCTTTTGTTTGTATTATCTATTTAGTTACATAACATAACAAATTATGAAGGGAAAAAAATGTGATTTTTGTCTCTGTTTTTTGTACTCAAGTTAGTTTTGATGTATGTAGCACCGACCCTTTTGATGGAAGATGTGTCTGGTGTCCGACACTGACATATGTGATTACGTTAAATTAATTCATTTTTATATGTGATTAAATGTATGCATGTAGTATTGTGTTTGGATATTGCATGTCAAAATTTGGTGCATTTTGATAAGTTTTACTGTGTGAAAGAAATTCTGGAATATATGTAGTGAAAATAGGTATTGTTGGAAAATGCCGTGTAAATCAGTCTAAGTATGTGTTTTTACTTGAATTCTTGGCGTTGAATTTTCGAACGAGAACAGTTGCATTTTATTCGTATATGAGTTGGCTATCGATAGTAAAAAATTTAGATTTTTCAGAAGTCATTTGCTTGTCTGATCAGATTACTGTCTCTCTGCTGATCCGTTTTGAATCTGAACCTGTTTCCGTTACATACTATACTGTAAACTATGCTCTGTCTATAATTTTTCCTGTAACTTTTTCATGTAAAGATTGTGTAGTTTCAGTCTCAGAACATAAATTTTGCCTAAATTTGGGCCTAACTTAATCCCTACACACCGGCTTGTAGAGTGAGGGATGCCTCCCAGTTATAAACTCCTTTTTCAGACCTTATCTCATCCAATATGAGACTCTTAACTGACCGTTTTATGTCCTTGCCATCAGTGGCGTAGCCAGGAACTTTGAGTAGTGGGGGCACTGTATATATAAATTTGTAGCAAGGTCATCTTAAATAATTTGGAAAACTTATTTTGATTTTGTAGCAGAGTTATCTTAAACAATTTAGATGCCAATGTACAATAATAATTTAGAGGCCGATACCGATTTGGAGTAGTCATTTTTATCTCTAGATGTGTGATGTGTTATCACTAAAATATTTGAATTTTATCAAAACTATGAACACATTTTCAAATGTTTCTTTTGTTACTAATTGTATAGTATTATTGAAAAATATATATAAGGATTAAATTAACTGACTAAAGACACATTAAAAAATCAAAATGACAAATAAAAAACAAAGTTTATTTTTGTAATTTTAATAGTAAGATTGATAACCCCTCTTGATTCAAAACCTTTAAGTTTTTCCATAATATTACGTTACATTAATATTATATATTAATTATTAAAAAAATGAAACGAAGGTAAAAGATATTGATGTTGAGAGTGCACTGAGTATTTTTATTTCACAGGCTCTAATCAACCAAAATTTAGTGGGGGCACAAGCCACAGATTGCCAAAGGTGGCTCCGCCACTGCTTGCCATGACCTTGTTAGATAAAGTAAAGTTGGTGTTCCTACACTTGATAGGAACTGTGTTGGAAAACAAAGTAACTAGAAGATGGGCATTTAGGCAGAGCAGGCAAACATATATAGTTTCATCAATTTATTTTGTCATAATTTTTACAGTAAAACATTTCAAATGATAGGTATTGAGGATTTTAACACTAAATGAGTGCTATTGTGAAAAAAAACTGCCGTTATTTATTCAATCCTTAGTTATGCTAATTGCTTGTTGTAACCATGAAGAAAGAAATGTAATTTTTATTTTTAACCTAGTGTGAATTTTCAAATAGTTCCTAAGTTGAAGTTTGTCTGATGGTTAACTTTGAAAAAAAAGGTTGTCTGATCGTTATCCTTACAATCAATAAGGATGGTTCTCCAATGTCATCATTCAATGTCTTCATGGTGTGTTTAATATCAGTGTCATATCTTTATAAAATGGACAAGGCTTTTTTTTTTCCATCACTTAGTGTTCCTTACAAACATTGTATGGACTGATGAAGAGAGGGAGAGAGAATTAATTTTCCAACAACCTTGCTACAGATAGAAGGGACATTGATGTCACCTTGACAAGTATAATGGGCATGGTAGCAGTCACGTGGCTGAATTGTCTAAGAAGGCGTCTTCCACCAAATACAAGGTTTCTTCACACCTTGAAAGGCCATCAATCAGACCAAATTTTAATGTCTCCTGCTCTTGCTTCTCTGGACCTTCCTGACATCTGGACTCCTAATTCTTCATGTCAGAGTGCTCCTGCCGTACATAAAAGCCGTAAGCATCTCTATCCTTTGGTTCGACAATTATTTCATTGCTATTTGTTTGAGAAAGAAGAAAGCGAGAAAGCATGAGTTAATTTGCATCTTGCACAATGTAGGTATGTTAAGTATAAACTGAGTGGTAATAAATACAAACATTAACATTACCCTATTTACTATATTTACTTGATACTACTAGACCATAACTACTTCTTTACATAAATTCTAGTACTCCGCCTCATGGTGGAGGATATAGATCATACACCAATCTTGTTACATGTGTAGCGGATAAGAGGACTCATCAAAGACTTGGCGAATACATATGTCGATTGATAATTTGAACTTCTTCAATTTTATTTTTTTTTGATAATTTGAACCTACAAAGTTATGCCTGATGATAAAACTTTATCTCTGATAAAATAACAGTCTATCTCAATGTGTTGAGTTCTTTTGTGAAATTCTGAATATGAATAATATGCCGCACAACTTGATTATCACAAATGATCGTCATCTACACAACTTCCTCAAATTTAAGCTCCTGAAGTAATTATTTGAACTATATGAGATCACAAGAAGCTCGATATTATACATATATGCTTGACCTTGCAGCAATGTTTTGTTTCTTACAACCAAGGGATAAGTTTGCTGCCAACAAATACATTGCACCACTAAACAATGATTCATTGATGGGCTTTTGCAAGCATACCCCCTCCCTCTTCGATCTCCCTCTGTGCACCCCATCTCTCCACCTCTTCCTCCATTCCTAGGACTAACCCTCTATCAAGAATCAGAAGTTTCGAGTCATTTTGGGGGTTTTGGCTTGTTGGTGAAAAGCGGTTATTCTGAAGGGGCTGATATTGGGAGATCAAAGAAAGTGATGAGCTTCTGAACAACATTGTTGCAATGCAATACAATGCGTTTTCAGGTTTTGTCTTGCTGCGATGGTTCCAGAATGTGGTGGCGTGGATGCCGAGAATTGGGAGGGGGGTTTCTCCACTAAATTTATTTCATGGTGCATTGGTGGGCTACTCAAAAGTAGTCCAACATAAAACCCACATAAGGTTACCATCAACAAAAATACAATACCCAAAAGTAGTTCGCCTGGTAGTAGGATAGTCTACCCAATCAACATCCAAATATCCCATAACCCAAGTATGTCCTTGGTTTTCAAATGTAAGACCTATTGGATTCGCTTTGATATACTTCAAGAAGTGATTTACGTCATCTCGAAGTCCTCCATAGGGTGAGTTAAAAAATTGACTTACTACACTGACAACAAGATATCTTAGTTAGTGACAATGAGATGATTTAGTTTTTTGAGTATTCATTTGTATCTCTCAGGATCTGGAACTGTCTCCCTCTGATCTGTAGAAGTTTGATGTTAGGATCCTATAAAGCGAATAGGTTTGGCATTTTTCGAACCTATTTCCTCTAGATTTTCCATGACAAACTTCTATGAGAAATTACACTGCCATCCCATGGATTATAGTACCTTATCTCAAGAAGCATTGGAGCCTACCTGACCTTTTGTCTTAAAGTGATGAGAAATATATTGTTTTAGCTAAGCAATGCCGTGATGATCACTGCCTGTAAATGACACTAACATCAACATACACAACCAACAGTCTACATCCCTAGAGGAAGAGGAGCAAGATTCTAAATCCCATTGCTCTTATAGTGCTTTACATGCAGTCTTAGGAATAGATACTTAAGAAAAGGAAGAAAGACAAGAAAATACGAAGATGACAAGCCATGATAGCTTAATCTAACACAATGAAGAGAATATTATGAGTAGATCATATACCTTTGCGAACTGCAATAGGAAGACCAAGTTCAGGAGGTTGGGTTGTCGTGGGTGGAGTTGAAGAAGGATCTATTGGAGTTTTAATGTAGAGGTATATGTACTGGAAGGAAAGGCATGTGTGGTAGAGATGGAGGAGATTGACGATGATAGACCTGTGAGGGATGAGTAGGAGTAGAATTATCGTGTGCCTAGAGCTAGGGGTGAGCACAAAATCCGAACTCGCCCACCAACCGATATATCCGAGTCACCTGCGGGTTCATCAGGCGGGTTAAAACGGGTCTCGGGTGAAGAAATGCTAAAAAATAGGGTATGTGTGGGTTTAGACGGTCGGGCCCGGTTTTTACAAATCCAAAACCGTGTAAACCGAACCCGACCGT
>Ga0228711_1012338_pt1 | contig 10485 bp, 9 predicted proteins | sample MedpolnodulmetaG_2_FD_177996 | JGI IMG/M metagenome (GOLD analysis project Ga0228711, IMG submission 177996) | Root nodule microbial communities from Medicago polymorpha collected in Santa Monica, California, United States - brown nodules | ecosystem: Host-associated > Plants > Roots > Nodule...
GGAATTTTGTTAATTTTTTTTTTTTTTTTTTTTTATCCTCATCGTCATTTTTCACTGCTGTATGATTCCCTCAACTAATTAGTTTGTTTTCTAGCTGGCTTCCAAGCTGTTGATTTCTACGTATCATAGCTGACTCACTTGCCTTTTGTGGCCTTTCAAACTCTTGGTCAAATTAAAAGATGACTCTGATCCAATTATAAGAAAAAAAATATTCACTTTTTAAATTTATTATTATATATTTAAGGCTATGTTAAAAATTAGACAAAAACATTATATCAAACAAATCCAATACATTACTACATTTCGTAACACGACTGTATAGAAGCATAGAAAGTTTATGTTAAAGTGTAAACGGAAGAGAGAGAAAAAGAATGAAATACAATGTACAATAGGGTCCAATCACAGTATGTATATAATACACAGTTAAAAGAGTCGAACATAACTGATGTGCAAGGAAAAATATGTACACTAAATTGTGGCTAAAATCAAATTTCATATATTGATGGATTGTTGCCATCACATTCAGCAAAAGCTGCGGCCAATGCTTGTTTGATAGGTCAAGAAACAAGTAACAACGAACATGCATGGTAATAAGTGGCTTCCAGAATCCTTGACAAGAGAAAGTTGAATGAGAATGACAGGCATCAAGCATTTTTCTCCTCCTAAAGATTAGTATTGTCACATCGTTGTTTGGTATTGGCGCAGAAACAATTGAAATCCTTTCTCTAAGCTGTGTGAGTATATGTTTAGCCGAAAACTATGACAATCAATATTCCATTTCCATTGAAGAATAATACGGCTATTGTGTGGCAGATGGTGAAGGTAGTCCCTTAGCGTGTTGACTCTCCATCTCAAGAACCATCAAAGATTTTTGCCTCTGATATCGGTTTCTCTTGGCAGCTAGTGCTGCAAATGAAACAATAAAAAGGTCAACAGATAACAGAGGGATCAAAACATGAAAGAATAAGAGATCTAAGTCTATTGAAAAAAAAACATTTCTGTATCATCTCTCCATTTTTCTCTGTCCAAATTATTTCCTCTCATTTGTCACATCATTTCCCTTAAATTATAGGATTGCAGCGAATGTAAATTTTGAGTCCTTACCTTTTCATCTTGGTCACAAATACACTTCCTAACTCAAGGAGTTTAGGTTGTAAACTTAACCCCGCATATTAATTCAAAAAGCTCAAGTCTTATAAGAACTAATTTGACTATTCCCTTCGTCCACTTCTATAAGCACCTGAGAAAAAATTGTTCCTATATGCAAAAGCCCTTTTCAAACTACTAGATACATTTATTGTTTTTTCCACAATAAACCCCTGATATACCAATAAGTGTCTTGGAAAGAGTAGTCAATGTTAACCATATACATATGAAAAGGGTATTTTAGGTACATCAATACATAATTAGTATTAGTGGACAATGGGTCTGCTTTGTTAAGATGAATATGGGTTTCTCGTTAGGTTTTCATTCCATGTTGGAATTTGGTTTTAGATCTAACTCAACCTCAAAAGCTAGCTAATTATGCAGGGATTATTGAAACATTATAAATACTAACTCGGCCATATCTCTAGTCCATGTGGTAGCTCAATACCAATCCCATCCAAGAGCCAGGGCCTTAATGCATGCATTTACTGAGGATATATTATTAGAGGAAGAATAAAGAGGGAATATTTGGTAAACTACAGTTATGGAGGGAAGCTTTTGAATCACGTGATTTCTATTCAAGTCCATGTAATATGCTTATTAAAAAAAAGTACATGTAATATGACTAGTATGAGATGTAAGCTTGGCAAGATGCATCCTAACACTGACTTGTTGGTGAAATTTAGATATTATAGCATAAAAAACACATCAAACAGAAGATATCTATGGGAGATAAGTGATAATAATGTTTTATTGTATTGAATGTTGGGAAATAACTTACGAAAGCAATGTCTTGCAGAGAGGAGAATGTTGGAATGGAAAAATAATCACAAAAATGGATAAATTTATGAGTGACTGTAATAAGAGCGAAAGTGTTAAGGTTTACAAGGCTCGGTATTCAAGATTAGTGGGGAAGTTGCTTAGTTTGGCTCACACCAGGCCAGATTCAGCATATGCAATTAGTGTTGTGAGAATAAATCGCCTATCAGTATTGCTCATAATCCAGTTCAGCATAGACCATGGAGATAGACCGACATAAGCTGGATTGTGGATTGATAACTAAAACCTACATTCCTTCTGGGCATAGGCTTACAAATGTGTTAACAAAGAGCTTACCAATCCAAAGAATCAGCCAACTTACTTCTAAGTTGGGAATATCAATTCACCACCTTGAGGGGGACTGTTGTAATTATCATCTTATATTTTGTAATTATTTGTACAGATTGTATTTGACCCGTTAATCAGGCCTGTTTTGAATAGCATAGTTTATTTAAACAATTAGTGATTGTACTCTCTATATTTTAGAAATAAAGTTCAGAAAAATATTTTCCATTTTCACATTAATCTTCTTGAATTAATAATTACCTGTTAATTCATGAGGCAGAGCAAAGTCATAATCGTTCCTTCTCCTCCTGATATAGATATAGACCAGCAGGACTATCAAACAGAAAACAAAAAGACTAGACACGCCTATTGCAATTTTCCCCTCTGTAGATAATTTGCCATTCTTCCAAAACATAGGACAAGCTGGCAGAGATGGTACACCGCACAAACCTTTGTTGCCAGAGAGACTGCAAAAAAACAAAACACAACAAATTGAAGAACAGAGAGATTATTTTTCATTGAAGAACAAAATTAAATTTTATTGCATCGTAAATAAAACAACCCTAGGAATGTATGTAACAACTTCTACTGTTCAACAATTCCCCAGCATCTGCGTAAAGCTGACAAGTTTGCAATGGTAATCATTTGATTTGTTCACTTCATAAAATATTTTCCAATAAAACAAAGGCAAAATCGCAACTATGCATGAGGCTGGGTTTAGCGTTAAATGCTGATGACATATGATACAATGAGCCTAGGAGGGTGTGGCACCGCATATTTAAGATAAGTGCACACCAATAGACCAGCTCACACAAATACAAGAAAAACATAACAATGTCTATAAAGCATGGGGAAGGTAAGTCATCAAATATTTCCATCAGAACACATTGCACAGCAGACATAGTAAAACTATCAGATAAAAGTGACATACTCAATGGCTCCGCCATGCACGCCAATTGAATAGAGTTCATCCGGCACTTGTCCTTCCAACAAGTTACCATTCAATAGCCTGGCATAACAAAATGTATTAAAAAACAGAACGAAATAAGCAAAAATGAAAGGATAAAAGGAACGCGTGCTCAAGACTTGCTTGAGTTTAAGTGTTATCTACCAATTCTTTTCTACAATGTCAAGAAAATAGAATGGTCTGTTTTAAATAGAGAAACAAACAGAATGATAAGTTGAAACTGATGAAACAGTACTACCTCTGTCCCAACTTAAGTGTCTTTTTTAGTTAAGAAATAATGTCCGAACACAAATGTCGTTTTATTTTATCAATGTAACATTAGTTCCTTTTTCCAAGTACAACCCAAAATTAATAGAGTTCCTTGCTCCCAAGCAATTATACTCCACTATACATTTACGACAAATGATAACGATTAATACCATTAGGTAACTTGGATAATTTTGGAAAAATGCACCAAATTTATTCATTATTGTTTTTCTTAATCTGTGTGAAAAAAACCTTAAGGAACTCATATTATGGGATGAAGGGAGCATATGACATCTCCTTGCAAAATTATGGAAAGATAAATAATACTAGCAAAGTAACTTAGATTATCTATAACACATGCAAAGTAACATGGCAAAAATAACCCATATCCAAGATGAAGTTCAGTAAAATAGAGTGTACGAGTCTTATTTTTTACTAGCAAGCAACCATACACATTGCCCTTAATTTATGAGCAGATGCCACACAGAATTATTGTCATTTTATCTAGAAGAAAGTTCTCGATGGAAAAACTGTTGCATCATTTGTGAATTCCAACCACCAACTAGAAATAATTGTTACCAAGTCACTTTTATGGGTCTTGCTAACAAGTGCCCTAAGGGCATTGTTTAAGGAACCCACAAAAAGAAGGACAATGCAGTGACTTCCCTCTTTCGTTGTATTCAAGATGATTGTTTTTATTAGTTGTTCATATCTTATTTTAGGACACTCTTGTAATTCAATGCCTTAAAAAATGCGATCCACCAGTTTGTATGTATTGACTAATAAATATAATTTCGGAAGCTAAGAGTCAATCTCTCAAACAATTCAGTTTCATCTCACAATTCACTTATCTCAATAAACAACAATTGTGATAAATATAAGGCTTTTCTTGTTGGTGTTAACTCTCCAGGTCTCAGAGGAAAGGGGCCCAAGTAAGTAAAGTCTAACCAATAATTGCTCCACCCAAGAATCAAACTCGGGTTTTCCCGAACGATTTGTCCTTTGGGGGAGCTCATTAACCACTTGAGTCTAATCACTTGGTTATATAAGGCTTTTCTGAACATCTATCCTAAGAAATTAAAATGGTATTTACTACTTGCCTTGATTAATTAAAAAGAAAGTATTAAATGATTTTATTTTTCATATAATAATTTCTATTTTTTATTGTTTAATCTATCTGGTAACTCTTAAGGTCACATTTTAACCGAACCCTTAATATAATGCAGTTGGTACTTACACAAGCTGCAAACTTGAAGAAGTTATACTATCCGGAATGGAGCCTGTTAACTGATTGTTGGACAAGTCCCTGCCGTATAAATTACAAATGAAACACGTTAAATATCAAATAAATTACATCATAGTATTTTTGCAAATTATGCTTTGTTCAAATAGTGGCTCCATAATTTTCATATGCAAGAAAAACATACAGAATGTGGATATATTATATATAATTATATATCCATTTTGGTCTTCCATTTATAAATGAATGGAAAATCAAATGGATCAGTCAATTCATATTATGCCATGAAATTTTGCTTTAAAATGACATCAAACTGATTCCAAAAGAATGGTATAGTACTTAATTATCAACCAAAGACCAATATAAAAATTCTAGTAAATGAATGACTGATGTTGTGTGGCATATACCTCATAAAATAACATAATGGGCATTTTTAACTTCAGTATAAACAGTATAATGGGACGAGTAAATGAAGAAATATCATATGAAATATACATTTTCAGTGTATGAAAAGACCGATGAAGCATTTTATGAACTAATCAAAAGAAGAACTCTAATCAGTTGGGATTTGTGAAACATTTTGCATATCATCTAAGAGAACCCTGAACTTACAGGTGTATCAGGGATTTTTGACCGAGGCCAGACGGTACTTCACCCACCAACAAATTAGAACTCAAGTTCCTGTAAAATTAAAATAGAAATTAGTGGATAATAGAAACCAATAAAAATGTGGCTGAAGTTTGTCTAGGAAAACACATGATGAATACATAATCTTAATGAATTACAATCTACTACATATGTATATGGGCATCATGATCCAAAATTGAGGTCAACATGAATGACATTGTGCCGAGAAACATTACTATAAAAAATGAATGCAGCTATGAGATTGAGACAAACACTTGAATATTCAAGGAGGTCTAATGGTTATTAAGAATTGAAACAAATCGTGAATATTGTTCATTCCTCAATTATAATTCAGAAAGTGATGATTCTGTTAATACAATTAACCATATCAAAATGTAACCACTGGAGCCATCATAATGAAAGAACAAGTCTGATTGAAAGCATAAAAACCTTATCATTTGAAAATTGATATAATTCATTCTCTTCTGGTTAATGTAGTAAAAACTTGTAAGTGAACTTAGAATTGTATGAGTTTATGATTATAGCAAGGCATATCAAGTTGACTCATTCAGAGTCAACCAAACACGTATCACAAGTCTAAAAAAAGTGTTTAGAGTCTGATATGAAGGTCAAGTTCTGTCACCAAATTTTCCAAAGTCACTGTGTTGTTGCTGCTCATCTTCCCTTACTAATGCACTGTTTCAACACCAAACAAAACACAACTCATGATCAAACCCTCGCCTCCGAGAAGCAGCAACCCACACGACCAAAGTGATATCTGTCCAGCAGATTCATTCATAAACCCAGCTGCATGACAAAATCATTTTCAGAAAATATGAGTCATGACCCAGCAATTCCAGGTTGTGATTCACAAAGGACGAAATCGTATTGTCTGCAAATGCAGATCATAACTCTCAAATGAGGGCCGAATGATCAATTTTTTCTCTGCAATTTGATCTGTTATAGTGTTTCATGTGCTCGAGTTTTAAAGATAACTGAGTATTATGTGTTCTGTTTCATTTCGACTTCCAAGTGTTCTGTTTGTGCTCCAGTCGTAGTTCTGTTGTGTTCAATGCATTTTCCCACTCCCTGATCTGTTATGTTTGTTGCATGCGGATGATAATCAAAACAATTGAGCAATGTCCCGTTGCTTGTGTATCTTCCTCGCAATTGAGTTTCAAATTGTTCTCTTTTCCCCATTACAGAATGTCTCAGTAAGTTCTGTTTGTGTCTGTTCTTTCAATTCACGTGCTTCAATTCTATTTTCACTTGCCATTAGAAGGTTTATGTGCCTGAGCATGTGAAAGGATAAGGGGACTACCATGTTGTTTTTTGGTATGTAATATTTTCCTAATGAAACACCCTTTTAAAAACTATTTTGGGACTAGGTGAACTCTTATGAGCTTATGGAAGTTCTATGAATACTCTCAAGTTCAAAACCTTAGTTCATATCGAAGAAACTGAAATACAAAACAATAATGGCAAACTAGGACCACTGCAAGAACATAAAAAACACAGCGAAATTCAAATCAAGGGGAAAATGTTATAGACCTTGGCTAATAAGCATACAACCACACATATTACATGTTAACCTCAAAACATCTAACAATGAGAAAGATTACAAGCATATGTTAACATTTTGGCTACTGATACTTACAGGCTTACCAAGTCCGACAAAAGACTAATCTGGTCACTTATGAACCCTTTCAAACCTTGACTGCCCAAATCTCTGGAATGAAAATTGATAAAAAGTCAAGGCTTAGGAGATGAAAATAAATTAATAAAATTGTTTTCTGAACAAGAAAAAAAAAATTGCAATTTCCACCTTTTTATTTATTTACTTATGTTTCAAATATTCAAATATGCATTTGTGAAAATAAACCCATGTTCACTACCTAACAAAACATTTTACGAAAACAGAGCTGCTGATAGGTTGATTGCAGAATAGGAAAATAATATTTGTAGTTTTGTATAAAAAAGAATAAGAACCATTTAAGATATTGACAACAAGATATAACGAGTCTTTTAGATTCACCCACAATCTGTAAATTTGGCACATGGGACCTACCCAACTATTAACCTTACACATAAAAGTTTAGCAATAATTAAGAGACTTTTAAGTGAGATTCCTACCATACATAGCACTACTAATCATCTTAATAAAACCAATTACAAGCTCAATTGCGTAACTAACCAGAATTAATGCAAAGGAATACTTACATTTGACTTATGACAAGAGCAGTATTATCCTTACTCATACGACATGTAACTCCCTCCCAAGCATCCCAATTAGTAGGTGCACAAGGATCACCATTCCAACCCATTCTTTCAGGAACCCTAAGTGAATCCTTCAAAGCTTTCATTGCAATCACTGCACCCAAAAATTTAAATTGAAGGAATAAAAAAGATTACCCAAAAAATCTAAATAATAGGTAACTATATTTGAATAAAATTCATAATCATGATTCCCTAACAAAAATTTCCATTTCTATTAACAAAAAAATTTGATGGCATCAATTCAAAATCACACACATACAAACCATTACTATCAAGTTACCAAAAGAAGAAATCAAAATCCAAAGAATAATTTTAAGCAATAAAGTTTCCAAATTTACATAAAATATATAGAAAAAATAAACAAAAATTCATTTCCAAATATAATCATTGAACAAACCTTGTTGAGGAACAGTAGAAGGATCACCAGGAACCAAAGCATAATTCTCAATCCCACAAATTATGGGTGCACCAACAACCCCAACAAGCTTCACACTCAACGAACTGCTACTCAAATTCTTCACTGTATGATGCCAAGTAAACGCAGCAAAACCCCCAACATGTTTGTAAATATCTACTCTAGTCAAATTATCACCATTGATGAACACATCAAACACCCTCTCCCCCGCTTTCCTCACTCGATCTTCGATCTCCGCGAAATGCAGCCAGACAAGATAATCCAGCTTAGCATCCACGTTTAATTCATACTCCAACACTCCTCCACCTTCCTCTGCAGTCTCCGCTGTAGTCGCCGCCGTCTGGTAAAGCTTCGCCGGAAAGTAATTCGGTTTCTGATTAGTTCCAGCAATGTTTCTCCTTGTAGAAACCGCAACCACCTTGTTCCGTCTTGAACCCGAACCGGAGATTCGATAGTCTGAATCTGACTGCCATGACCTACCGAACCGGTCATCGTCGTTGGTGAAACCTGGACCCCACTGATTCGAACCGCAAGAGACTCTACCATAGTTAACAAGTATGGTATCATTGTTACCAATGGAAGCTGAATCGTAAGAAGCTGGATCAACTCCGAAAAGCTCTATGGAAGAAACAACGGGAGGATCAGTGGCGAAGCTGTAGAAGCAGATTAGTACATCTTCTTGTTCTCTAAACGAAGCGAATAAGTCGGAGTAAGCACCGTCACGAGCGAGATTTTGTGGCCAGGGAGAACGCCAGGAGAAGACGACGGTGCCGCTGACGGAGACGTCGAAGGAAGGAGGATGTGACTTGCCGTCGTAGTTGTCGTAGACGACGAAGGTGCGAATGAGGTAGCGTGAGGTGGTGGAGGAAGGGATGGAGTAGCAGTTTTTTTTGCCGGAGGAGATAGGGAAGAAGCGGAGAGTTTTTTCGTGGTTGTGGTGGAAGTGGAGTGGTTCAGAGACGAAGCCGGTGGTTCCGCCGGTGAAGAAACGGTCGGAGAGCCAAGTAGTGTTGAATGAGTCGGTGGTGTTAGTTGGAGTACCGCAGTCAATGTGGTAAGAGATACCTGCGAATGAGAATGAATGATGAATATTATTATATTAGTATTTAGTTAGAGGAGGAGAGAGAAAGTTTTTGAAGGTGGTTACTTACCGTATGGGAGAGCGGTGGAAACGGTGGTGAATATGAAGAAGAAGAGAAAGAGAAAGAGAGTGAGAGGGAGAGGCATTGTGTGTGTGGATTGGGAGTATGGGTGAGGAGACATAAAGGGTAAGTGAGTGAGAAGTGAGTGGGGACCAAGTTGTTAAAGAGAAACTGACAAGTTGGTAATGTAATAAAAATGGAAACACGAAGTAGGATGGGAGAGTGTGTTCTGGCGTGAGAAGGGGAGAAGAAATGAATGAAGGAGTGGTAAATTAGTTGTTTTCCTGTGTGTTCAAGTCTGGTCTACTGTGGACTTGGACACGTGAGTGAATCACGGACGGTTGTATTAGTAAAGGTTTTTTTTATGATTGGTGTTAGCACAGTTGAGAATATAGTAAGTAGGCCATTCATTCGATTCAACCTCTGTTTTTTGTTGTTTTGCAAGGGGCTAAGTTCCGGACAAAAAAGAAGGCAAGTAAAGGAAGGAGAAAAAAAAACTAAAAAACTACTTAAGAAACTATTTAATGGAAGAGAAATGATATTTGTACAATTTTTTCTCTGATATTTTATTTTAGTTTTTGTGTCAATACTTCTTTTTCTTTGTAAAATTATGGTTATAAATTATCAATAAGTGGTTGTTCAAATAACACAACTCTTATTGTAAATGTTCAATACTTCAATTTCTTATGCATAAATATCAATAAAAACTTATTATATAAAGTAGGGTTAATTAAGTTTTTGGTCCCTATAAATATTCACAGTTTTGTTTTTAGTCCCTACAAAATAAAATCATACTTTTTAGTCTCTATAAAATTTTCCATCAACATTTTTAGTCCTTATAAATTTTTCCATCAGTACTTTTAGTCCCTGTAAAAATTTTCTAGCAACAGTTTTGGTCCCTAAAAGGCTTAAGGAAAATGTCACAGGGACTAAAAAGTGTGATTTTATTTTGTAGGGACTAAAAACAAATCTGTGAATATTTATAGGGACTAAAAACTTAATTAACTCTATAAAGTATTCAAGTAACAAAATATTTTGAGTAAATTATTCTCTTTTTCCCTCGAAATGTTTGAATTACATTCTCTTCTCTTTTTATGTTAAAATATATATTTCTCTCTCCTCTTATTCAAAACACATTAGAAAATAGGGTTAATAGGTCTTTACCCCCTGTAATATAGGTCATTTCCAGTTTCCCCCCTGTAAAATATTTTTTTTGATTTACCCCCTGTAAAATATTTTTGTTTTGATTTACCCCCCTAATAGGCCAAACAAAAACGAAAATTTATTGAAAAAAAAATAATAAAATTGGTTTTTGTTTGGC
>Ga0228711_1012339_pt1 | contig 10483 bp, 10 predicted proteins | sample MedpolnodulmetaG_2_FD_177996 | JGI IMG/M metagenome (GOLD analysis project Ga0228711, IMG submission 177996) | Root nodule microbial communities from Medicago polymorpha collected in Santa Monica, California, United States - brown nodules | ecosystem: Host-associated > Plants > Roots > Nodule...
AACACCAACTAACATACTTTTGTGGAAGTTCACCTTAAGGCCAGATGTCACCTCAAAGAGAAGAAGTAGAGCTTTCAGAGATCTAATATTAGCCCAGCTTCGCTCCGCAATCAACAAGGTGTCATCAACAAATTGTAGATGAGTTATGGAGACCTGATTATTCGCGCCAACCTTGTAGCCACAGAACAGTGCAGCCTCTACAAGAGCCTTCATCATGACATTTAGCCCTTCAGCTGCTATTTTGTTGTTTTTGGTATTTTTTTATATTTTGGATTGTTTGTATATGCATATTTAAACATATAATATTAGCGATAAATTTTATTTTAATTTAATATTTGCCATTTAAAATAAAATAAAAGGAAAGAGCTAAAAAACACTCTTTTTTACTAAATTTTTTGTCTTTTGAATCATGTGATTCAAGTTAATGAGTCGAACCGAGCTACTCGAAACTTTACACGAGACAAACTCGAACTAAAGAAATGGTTCGTATCAAATTCGAGTTAAATTTTAAGCTGAATTAATTTTTGTCGAGTCGAGCTCAGACAATTTTGACTCAATTCAACTCAACTACATATCCCTGTATGTTCCAAAGAAACTAACGCATGATAATCACGTTTTTTTTTCTCTAGAAAATTCGTGTTATTTTATAAATCAACAAAATGTGAGTAGAATATTTTTTGTTTGAAGAAGTTAAATTAGTCCACCTAAATTAGCTTCGGAGAGAATCGAACCTGAAACCTTGGAGAGAAGCACACTCCCAGATCTCAAGCAATTACCATCATGCTAACCCAAGTGGGTAAAATTAACTATGCATGAATCAAAATCATTCATTTGTCTTGTATTATTTACATATTTTTTCTAAATAAATATAAAAAATCTTAATATATATAAATGTTAAACAGTTCTGATAAGTTTTCCCTAATTAATCCCGCCTTTTTTGGTGGATTTGAGTAATTTTTATGAAAAAAAAAGAGTTCTGATAAGTTTCACTTTACAACTATAACCGCCATGCCACTTCTACTTTTGTTGAAATATTGTTGTTTTCAAAAATGAAATATATGACTAAAACATTTTTTTAAATCCCCAACCGCCGTAGCGGTTTCCTCTCTCATAGTAGTTATTTTTTATTATCAGCGGTACCTTTATTGATAGTAGTTCTTTTTTCATTTTTTCTGGTGTACGCTTACTACGTTTTATGATATTAAAGTTGCATCTTTAAAATTGTAGATAATTTGACTGATCCAGATGATAATTTTATCATTAGAAACTTCACTTTTTCCTGTAATTTTGTCGGCTTCTTTGTTTCTCCTATATTATATTACTTGAAGTTGTTTATTCTGACTTTTTATTTGCAAAAATCGTTACAGTAAACTATAACATTACTTTGTTTTGGCAAAGTAATGACTTTGATTCCATATTCATTTTTGTTGATTTCCATATTCATTTTTGTTGATGCAATCTAAATGTTGTTAATTTGCTTTTTTGAGATTGTGCATGTCGATCACTCTCAATTGCCACTTAATTTGATTCTTTTGGAGTTTATATGCAACTCTACAAGTAATAATATAGCTAATTTGATATTTTATATATGAAACTCTACAAAACCCGTGCGATGGGTTAGAGTCTAGTAGGTGGAAACAGGAGACTCCACAAGTCGAACCCAAAACGTGCTCTCCAAGGTTTTTATTGACTGTAAACCCTAATTGCTTGGCGGCAAGAAACCCTGCTCTCACAACTTAGCCATTCTCTCTGCAATGTCAAAGAAGAAACAGAGAAATGCCAAGAGAAAAGTGAGAAAGGTTAACGTCTCCGGAAAACCAAAGCACTCCCTTGACGTCAATCGGAGCAAAATCGCTAAAAAAGAGTGGTGGTCTGCTGCCACCATTCGCCGTCTTAAAATGTACAAACCAAACCCGTTCGTAACGGTAAGGTAAAAGTCGTACGCAACGAGTTTCAATCCAAGGATCTCCCTCGGTTAGTCCAATTTCACCTCATAAAAATTCAATAATTAATTATGTTTGCATCCATCAACTTTTCAACTATCTTTGCTTATATTTCATTCCGAAGGCTATTATCAATTATGATTCTTCAAATTCAACATGTGAGTTTCATTGTTTCTATTTTTGGTTTTGGTTTTGTGATTTGTAGAGAATACTCGTGTTGTGGATCAGAAAAAGCTTGAGTTTTTGAGAGAAGAAATGGAGAAACATAGGTCAAATAATTATAATGTTATTATCAAGGGGAAGAATTTGCCGATGTGATTTTTCAAAGGATCACCAGAAGGTTTGTTTCTTCGGCTGCTTATTCATTGATTGGATTTTGTGTTGTTATATATCATGAATTACCATACTTGACTATGTTGTGTCTAAAGGAAAGTAACTTCTATGTTGTAATGTTTGAATCATTGCTATGTATTATTATATTAATAATTGAAAGGGTTAAATATGTTTTTCGTCTTTATAAATATAGCGAATTTTGATTTTAGTCCCTAAAAAATTAAACCGAATGTTTTCATCCTCATAAAAAAATTTATTTTGTTTTTGATCCTTAATGACCATTTTATGTTCATTTGAATGTCAAAATTATAACTCTTTTATGTTCAAATTGTATCAATTTTATGTTTGTTCATTATGTTCAACCTTTATATATTCATATTATATTAAAAAAAATGTCAAAAAAATGTCAAAATTATATCCATTAGGAACCAAAAACAAAATAAAAAAATTTGTGAGGATAAAAACATTAAGTTTAATTTTTTAAGAACTAAAATCAAAATTCGTAATATTTATAGGGACAAAAAACTTATTTAACCCTAATTGAAATGTTCAGACATGAGTAATTTGAAATTGTGTCGTGATTATGTGAACTGTGTATTTGTGCCGCAATGTGTCAAAATTGCACATTATGAACATGTCTAACTCATGTCGATGATAGTCCTCAAATAAGAAGTGACTTAATTTGAAATTTGTTGTGATCATGTGAACTATGTATTTGTGTCGCAATGTGTCAAAATTGCGCATTATGAATATGTCTAACTCATGTCGATGATAGTCTTCAAATAAGAAGTGACTTAATTTGAAATTTGTTGTGATCATGTGAACTATGTATTTGTGTCGCAATGTGTCAAAATTGCGCATTATGAATATGTCTAACTCATGTTGATGATAGTCTTCAAATAAGAAGTGACTTAGAACAATGAGGAGAGAAAGACAAGTGTTATGATCTATAACTTAGTGTAAACATGCATATCATGTTAGTGAATCTGTGAGTTTATTAACCCTGATGTTGGGGGAATACAACAGCAAAATCAGATGGAGAATACAACTGTGTCTCTTTACCAAGTGTTATAGAGTAGTTTGGTACCACATGTCATACGAAGTATCATTAAGAAAATGTACATATCACGAGTCTTGCTTATACATGAAATATGTATTAATGTGTTGTGAATTATTGATTATGTTGTTAAATGTGAATATGTGACTACTTGTGCATGTTTGCTCTATTGGTTTTTATGTTTTGCCTGATTGGATTACTCTCGCAGTCTGCAGGTGATACGTAGAGACGGAGCATCATTCTAGTTTTACGTTTACTTGGCAACTTTGCTATTTTTATTTTGTTTTATTGACTTGCATGTCAAGTAATTTATATTGAGATTTTACCTCGTTCTGATAGGTGACATCGAGCTTGGTTATTTTATTGTCTATTTTTTAAACTATATCTGAATTTCTTGAGAATTATTCCACCTGTTTCATGAAATTTTATGTTTTATTTTATTGAGACTTTTAAAATATGAATTGGGTTGTGAATTGAGAGGTTCTATGAAGTTGAACCAAACAAGTCATTCTTGAAAACAACCAATCAAAAAATAATAAATTAGCAGTAAAAAAGAAAACACTGAACAGATAAAATATGAGAACTTGAAACCAAGTTGTTTTCTGCTTACATCCTTCATTAACTTCTTATGATAGCATGATTACACACCTAACTTAAAAATAAAATATCACATATGTACATCAATTAACACCTAGCTGCACACAGTAGAAATAGAATAGCTAATTCAAAACTCTCTTCAATCGTCATGTATGATCAAAGGATCACTCGATGTCTCGATCAATATGGCCCCTATGTCAAGGCTGTTCAGCTTCTTTGGTCTCTTGTAATATTTCAACAACAGAGAACAGCAAACAACGCTGACAGAAGAGGCAGCCATAGCAGCTCCAGCGATCCAAGGCGGCAGCCGAAAGCCTGTAGAAGGGAAAAGAACTCCAGCTGCTATTGGAATGCCAAGCAAATTATAACCCAAAGCCCAAACATAATTGAGGCGTATATGAGAAAATGTTTTTCTTGAAAGATCAATGGCAGTTATAACATCCTCCAAGTTGCTCTTCATTAGTACAATATCAGCTGCCTCAATAGCAATGTCTGTGCCAGCACCTATTGCCATTCCAACATCAGCTGCCACTAGTGCCGGTGAATCATTGATACCATCCCCTACCATAGCCACCGTGTACCCAGAAGCCTGAAAAGGAAAGAAAAGGTATATCTGTGTTACTACAGGTGATATATTCCTCTGATGATTGATTCTTTAAAGCAGTTCAGCTACATACAGCTGCTGTGAAAATGAGTTATGAAGCGCAGACATGACACTGACACATTGACATTGGTAGTAATTAGAGAAAATTAAATAATTAAATGTAAACATGTGTGTGGATGTCATGTCAATATCCGGACACACCTTCAGATTGTGTCAATGTTACATAGAAACTGAGACTCGCTAAAGCTTAGTTAAGATGAACTTTGTACAAGTGAGACTCAAGCTGATCTAATATAATCTAAGCTGAATTGAAGTTTATGATATAAACTATAAAGACCAGGAACAGAAGAAATATATGAATTTCTTGGACACTTTCCATTAAAGAGAAAAATAACAGTGCAGTCATGGTTTAAAAAAAAGTGCTATTATTTTCAATTTCAAGGATTCAAATCTATGTCATGGTTCATTGTCATCTCATAATTGTTGTGATCTTTAGTACCTATAGAATTATAGATAATTGAATAAATCTTTTCGTTAATTGTATTCAGTTAGGATAGGATTGTTATTGCATAACATAAAGGAGCCATACTTGATTTTATGAGATGATAACTGTTAGGCAGAGATGAGATTAGAATAGACTTATCTATTTTGAATTTGCTGCCTGACTTGTTTAGAGTCAATATAACCGTCACGATATTTTACAGTACCTGCAAGTTTTTCACTTTATCTGCTTTCTGATCCGGTTTGGCTTCAGCAATAACATCTTCAATTCCAACTTCCCTAGCAATGGAATTAGCAGTTCCCCGGTTGTCTCCAGTCACCATGATGCTCCTAATTTTCATAGACTTGAGAATGGAAATCACTTCTTGAGCACCTGGTTTCAGTGGATCAGATATTGCTAAAACCCCAGCTACTTCCCTATTTATAGATACTAAAATTCCTGTTTGAGCCATGTTTTCGGCTTCAGCAAGTAGATCTTCAGCAACAGCAGGAATTGCAATATTATGTTCAACCATCAAGCCCTTATTACCGACCATTATTTCCTTGTTACGAACGGTGGCCTTTACTCCATGTCCAGTAATGGAAACAAAATCTCGTGCTTCTGGCCAAGAAGGGTTCTCTTCATCTTTAAATTTTTTGGCATACTCAACAACAGCCTTAGCTAGTGGATGCTCACTGTTCACCTGAGATGGACAAACAACAGTTCGAACGATCAATTCAAATTGTTTATGACATACATATGCACCTATAGTCCATGAACTGTACAATAACTTTAGCAAGTAACACATCAAATAGAATGATCATTGTAATATCTATAAAAACTTAACTGCAAAACAACTACTATTTTCTATAACTGTTACTGAGGCTCAGCCTTTTAGAAGGAGATGGGGGACATGTGCTTACCTCAGCTGCAGCAACAAGTTCATAGAATTCCCGGAGTACCATTTTTGTCAATAGTTTTGTATTTACTATCACTGGCTTCCCAATAGTAAGAGTACCGGTCTTGTCAAAAACAATGCAGTTTACCTACAACAAGACAGTCACAAACATATTCAAATGGAACTCTAAATCCACAAAAAAGTAAAACCAAGAATACTTTTATAGATAGTTTTCATATGCTGCAACAAGTATCCAAGGAACACTTTCTCCATTTTTAACATTATATTCAAAGTTGTGAGAGATAGAATGAACATATTGATATTCAATAACACTATATCTTTTATCTATCATAACAAACACCGGTTCTTTATATCAAATGAACATGGTATAAAATATAAACATTACAACTCTTTTCCTAAACATATATGACAAATGGACTAATGGGCAGAAATGGCCATCATTGTTCAATTTTTAGCCAACCAACATGCACAGAAAATCCATAATTCAAGGAGCTAATCTAATTCTAAAGACAAATGCTGACCTTATGTGCACTTTCCAAAGCTTGCCCCCCTTTGATCAATACACCCTGAGATGCACCAACTCCAGTGCCAACCATAACAGCAGTAGGTGTGGCTAAACCCAAAGCGCAAGGGCAGGCAATAACCATGACAGATATTCCAAACTGTAGAGCAAGCTCAAAGCTGTCCATGGAAGACGGAATCCAGGATTTCGGGTAAGCATGATATTTTCCAGCTAAGAACCAGGCAAGCCAAGTTGAAAGTGAGATCAAGATCACCTACAAAGCGATAGAAGACATATGTCACTTTAAACTTCAACTAGTAAAGATTTCGTGCAAGATTGCACTGACATGTAAGTAGGTCTTCTATAGATTATTCTTCTAAATATCAAGAAAATTGAATAGAAAAGGTTAATGAACTCGTATCATATCATTATAATAAGGTATAATATAATTACCAAAGGCACAAAGTATTTGGAAATGCGATCAGCAAACTTCTGGACAGGAGCTTTAGCCATCTGAGCAGACTCAACAAGTCGTACAATCTGCGAAAGAGCACTTTCTGATCCAACCTTTGTTGCCTTAACATGCAAGACACCATTCTCATTCAAAGTTCCACCAATAACAGTATCACCTTTCCTCTTAGACACGGGACGTGCCTCACCTGTTATCATGCTCTCATTCACATGACTCTGTCCCCAAACAACAAACCCATCAGAAGCAACTTTTGCACCCGGAATAATCTTAATCACATCATTCTTCTGAACCAACCTACTATCAATTTCTTCCTCCCCAACAACATTCCCTTCACCATCCAAACTCAACAGTATAGCAGTATCAGGTGTCAAATTCATTAACTTTGCAATTGCATTTGATGTTTTCCCCTTAGCTAAAACCTCAAGATACTTTCCTAATAGAATAAACGAAATAAGCATCGCACTAGTCTCAAAGAAATCAGTACCTTCAAAAACCTTAGAAGTAGCAGCTCTCAAAACAGAATAAACAGAATAGAAATAAGCTGCATTTGTTCCCAGTGCTATCAGCACATCCATATTAGCAGAACCACGGCGCAATGATTTATAAGCACCAATATAAAATCGCCACCCAAAAATGAACTGCACTGGTGTTGCAAGCACCCAACGAATAACCTCTCCAATAGTAAGCATCTTCACGATTTTCGAATCCAATAAATTTTTTATTCCAGGTATATACATAAACACCATGGAAGTTAGAAAAACTGGAACAGTAAACACCAAACTCCATAAAAAAGATTTGTAATAACTTTTAATTTCCTTTTTTCTATGAGCATCTCTTCTTCCACCTTCACCGGGAAATATTTTCGCCTTCAAATTTCCATTACTAGTTTCTACAATCACATTAATGAAATCCCTTGGCCCTGTTATGTCTGATTTATAAGAAAGCGAAATTTTGTTGACTTCGAGATTGGTGTGTAATTCTAAAACTCCAGGGAGTGATCGAAGAGAATCTTCAACGAGTTTGATCATGGCATTATTGGTGAGATCGCCTTCCATGTGGAGATCAATTTTGCTTAAGTCTTCACTTGAACTAATGAGTGTTGCTTCAAATCCAGCTTCATCTACAGCTTCCAAGATTTGGCTATGAGTAATGATATTTGGATTGTAATGAACTTGAGCTTCTTCTGTTGCTAAAGCTACTTGGGCTCCAACAACTCCAGAGAGGGCTTTTAGGGCTGATTCAACGGCGGTGGAACACGACGTGCATGTCATTCCTTTTATTTGTATACGGCAAACTTGAATAGTGTTCTCATTTGTTACATCTGTTAGTAACGCCGCGTCAAATCCAGCATCTTCAATAGCCACACAGATAGCCTCCTCCTATAAAAATAAAATTAAATAAAAAAATTGTTATAACATCAACTTGTAACAGAAGATAAAGAAACCATAAAACACAAGCAAAACGCAACAATGTTTGGTTATAAAGTTCAACCAAGTATGCCAATGTCTCCAACTACAGAGCAGATGCAATTCTGTCTGATAGTGAATGAATTAGAGTTTGGAGTGCTACAACTCATATATAAATACTACGGTCCATATTACAAGAATCGGGAGTGAAGCTAGGCTTTTTAGCCTAGAACTTAAAAAGAAATGCCAAATTGCCAATATACCCTTATTTTTGCATTTTGAACCCCTATTTTTTTTTTTTTTGCACCACTGGACAAAAGCTCAAGAAATCAAATATTTGAACACTCATACCCAACCAAAACATGTATCGCGTTCGTGTTACTAAATAGTATAACTAAGAGTATAGATGAAAATATTAAAATAGTTTCAAGAATAAAAGTGACAAAATTGAATCTCAATAAACCGCAAAAAATGAATAAAAGAGGGTAAAGAAAGTTAGTTACGTTAACAAAAGAAGGGTGAAAGATGACGCGGGCACGGTTATTAAGTACATCAACAACAGCTTCATGAATTCCATGTAGCCGTTTAATGGATTTCTCAACGGATCCGGCGCAAGCGGAGCAAGTCATTCCATGGACTGAGAAAAGTCCGGTGACCTTCGAAGCCTCCATGACCGAGGCGGGGCCGGTGCTGGTCCCCGCCTCGTCTTTGGGGTAAGAAGGCATTGAAGGGTAGTGAGATCGAGGTGAAAGATTGTGCCATCCTTCGTTTCGAAAACAAGCTAAGGATAATAGTTTCGCCATTGATGTTATATTTTTTGCCGCCAGCAAATGAATTAAAGTCGGTATGGTCTTTTTGATTTAAAAGTTGGTATTTGTAATAGGTGGCGTGACGTAGCGCCAAACATGTTTTAAAATTGTTACGTCTTTGTCTTTGTTTGATGAATGTATTTTGATCAATCTAACGGTGAGATTCGCTTTGACTTACGTTTGTTGTGTTGTTGGGTGGGTGGGTCCTTATTTACGTGAGATTAACGCGACATATTGGGTTTAATCCTTAACCAATGGAAAATGATTTAATAAAACTATAGAGGATTGACTAAAAATAAAAAAAAAATGATTAGATCACCACTAAGTACTAACGTGGATTGAGATTTGAGATGCATATCCCCGGAATTCGAGTTTTCGTGGAAAAAAGTCCAACTTATAGTAAAATTTTAATGAAATTATTAAGAACAAATGTAACCTGGGTGTTATATATACATGCTAAATATTTTATGTAATTTATCTTTGTGACTGAATGCATGCACGCAACACCCTTGGGAATTTTATGAGTTTTCATTTGATTTATGCGTGTTATTAGGTGAGACATAGATTACCCTCTCTTGTTTAAGGGATTTTTACTCTTTCAAGATATCAACCAATCAAAATGTAATATACAAATGTAACATTAAATGTCAAATAAATGAGTCAATTTTTATACAAGAAAAAATCAATTTTAATAAGGTAACTTTTAATTTTTATTTAATTATACTTAGGTATACAATCTTAATTAATTTACATTATAGGGCTTGTAACAATTAAAATTTCACATCAAATTCAACCCATCATGGTTGTGTTTGGTAACATGAATAAGTTAGCTTATAGCTTGTTGGACTAGCTTATAAACTTGTTTTGATATAATATGATGTGTTTGGTAAAAAGCTTTTTTCACTAGCTTATAGCGTTTTTTGAGAAGCTATTTCAAGTAGCTTTTGAGCTTATAACTGGTAGTTTTTTTATATTTTCTTCTAATTTTAACCCTATTAATTTAATTTAATTATCTTTTAATAAAACAACATGTTCATGACTAAAAAAATAACGGTCAAGTTCATAGCTTATTTTTTAATAAAACAACTGCCATGTTTTCTCCTTTGAAAAAATATTATCATGCTTTATTTTATTTTTTAATGAACGTTTTATATATATTTCTTAAAAGAAATGTTTTATATTTAACTATAACTAGCCTACGGTACGTTGTAAAATTTTATATATTCTTCCTTACATTTTTTTCCACCTTCCTCTTATTTTTGGGATTCATAAAAGTAGAGATCCATGAGATTTTGCCCTCTTTTGTACAAAAAAAAAAAAAAAAAAAAAAAAAAAAATAAAAAAGAAATTTTTTTTTTTT
>Ga0228711_1012340_pt1 | contig 10483 bp, 5 predicted proteins | sample MedpolnodulmetaG_2_FD_177996 | JGI IMG/M metagenome (GOLD analysis project Ga0228711, IMG submission 177996) | Root nodule microbial communities from Medicago polymorpha collected in Santa Monica, California, United States - brown nodules | ecosystem: Host-associated > Plants > Roots > Nodule...
ACAGAACCAAAGTTTTGGGACAAATTAGAAAGCTTAATTTTTTTTTTTTTTTTGTTGCAGTTATTATTCAAAATACTACATTGCCATTATCTCGTGGTTTACCTGTGAGAAACTCTCCTGGTTCTAAGCCAGGTGTTACTTTGATTGTTGAAAGAGTTCATATACATGGACTTTCAAGGTTTAGAAACATGGAAAAGTTTGCCCATTCTGTGAAAGTGAAGGTGTTTCCTGCTAATTCAAATGTTCGTGTGCCAAATATAGAGGTTTGCTTCCATAGGTGAGTATTTTCAGTAGTGCATGCTTGTTTGTACTATGTGTAGTCTATCTAACGTCATGCTTGTTATTGTATTGATAGTGAACATGCCGATAACAAAATAACACATTATCTGTTATAGAGTGACTATAAACGAATCAAGGAGAGAAATCTCCTCAAAGAATTTCCCTTTTTACAAAAGAGCAATGCGCTGGATTCAGATTATTTCCCAAAAGATATCCTCCTATACTATTTCTTATACTTAACCTTGTGACTTAACCAAGAACTAACTCCCTAACTTCCATCTTAACTGTATGACTGCCCTCCCAATCCGCTAATGGTTTTCCGCCCTAGCTTTCATGAATTTTGTCCATAGCACTACCACTTCACAATTTCTCTTCATAACTGTTTGTTGTCTATCTAACTAGTTAGTTGATTGTCCCCGTGAGCTTAGCTCAGTTGGTAAGGACAGTGCATAATATATGCAAGGTCTGGGGTTCGAACCCCGGACACCACCAAAAAAAACTAGTTAGTTGATTAAAGGGATTTCTCTGTATCTTTTTCAGGAATGCATCTCTTCCTACGGGGATGTGCCCACAAGGCCAGTGGGAGAAAGCTGTAAAGGGATCTTGGGTTCGAACGATGTCTCCTTTTGACCATAAACTCTTAGACATAAGGACTGCAGGCTCAACACTGGAGAATTTTGAAGTGTCTGCTGAAGAAGGTAAATTTTTTGGTTGATGATTAGAAGTTGTATTAAGTGCAATTGGTAACCCTTTAAGAACAACTATGTCTAGTACTAATATGACCTTTTCCCCTTCTTTGCAGAGTTTTTTGCATATCGCATTGTATTGTTAATATTGGGTATTACTCTGATGAGCTCGGCAGCCTTTTTAAGCCAATCGTTAACATTTTATTATAGCAGTGCTATGGCCATAGGAATAATTCTTGTGATACTGATCATTCTTTATCAGGTAACTTATTTATGTTCCTCAATTTTGAAATTTGGATTGTTTAACATTCAGTCTTATATTCTGTTTATGATGAATTTTTTATGGTGCAATCAACCAAACTTTCATTTTCAACTCCTCTCAAAATATTTATCCTTGTGCCTTGTTTCTAAATTTATATTTGGACAATTTCAATGGTCAAGGCAACACTGACATTGTTGATTGCTGAAATGGGGTTGTCTGCATAATCATTAGACTTGATTTAATAATTTTAATCAATCCGGTAGTTTGGGAGGAATATATTTTTGAATATCAAGTAGATAAATACTAGAATGAGTATTTTTATGTTTCTACCTATCTAAATTTTAAACTGTGGTCACTAGATGTTGAGGTTAAGACTCGTGTTCTCTTTCTGATTAATACTTTGATGCCTCACTTTCAAACTTTCACGGGAAACCTGGGATTTATCCAATTTCAACCTATTTCTGATATTTATTCGCAATTGTAAATTTCTTGTTGACCTTAATGTGGAGTTCACTTCTTCTAACTGACAGGGTATGAAACTTCTTCCAACTGGTCGGAAGAGTTCCCTTGCTATATTTTTATATTCATCTGCTGTAAGTGTGACCTCAGTACTCTCTCCAATCGTATTTTATATTTTTATAATGAATGTGGATCATATAATTTCAACCATTATTTTAATCAGATTGGTTTGGGGACTTTTCTCCTCCGTTACATTCCTGGTTTGGTTCGTTCAATACTTACGGAGCTAGGAATTGATGAAGACATGTATAATCCTGTATGTAAGTCATCTCTATGCTTTCTGCTAATTTGGTTAAACATCTGCACTACTTTTTTTAAACTTTATTCATTTGTATTCTAAATTATGGTTATGCTGGTTGGGCTCACCTCTTTTGTCTTTAAATTTATTACCTACTCAAAAAATCCCTGCTATGATAAGGCACATGGAAGGGTGATAAGAATTATGTTGGTTATTGTAAGATGGGTGCATGTGAGGGGGGCTAAGTAGAAAGGGGATGATAACAGAACTGTATTTGTCTAAAAATAGAAAATATGGGGGAGTTTGTTAGGCCTTTAGAAACATTCAGACTTGAGGAGAGAAAGTTGCTCTCAAACTCACGTAATGTTTGTACACTCTGGTTTTATTTATCAGAGGGATTCTTGAATAATAACTAAGGGAAATTCCAATCCCTTATTTGTTCATTCAGTTTGATCCTTTTACCTTTTTAACCCGTTGATAATATTGTAGTGAGAATGGAAGAAAATAAGAGAAAGTGAAAGAAAATCCGCTGAGAGAATTTTAGAGAATCTGAAGTTTATTTTATGACGCAAAGAGATGAAGTCATAGTGCGCTGAATTTGTATTTGTAGGAGTAGGATACTCCTACAGTAGATAATAGTTGCAACTGCAGTTGTAACTGTTGGCAATAGCATCTTTTACTGGTTAACTTAGTGTAAAGTGTCCAGTCCATAAGTCTCAGCTCAACTGGCAAAAAGGCCGAATTTGCTAAGCCAGATGCCATGACCGGGGTCGAACCCTGGCTCCTCCACTTGTGTGTGTGAGTTTCTAATGACTTTGTCATTTCGTCTATCTACCAAAAAAGCAAAGTGTAAAGTGTCCACCTGATTAAAATCGTCTCTGATCTATTAACATGAACTGTTGTAAAAGGGTTGATGACTGGAAAGAGTGAGCAATAATGATCTCTTGGAGAAGAAAATGGACGGAGATGGCAGAGCGAAAATTGTACCTGGCACTTAGGTGCTTATATCTTTATATAGTAGTGTCGAATTCTTTTGGAGGGAAAATTGATTAGTGCGGTAACCACATTGTACATTTTGCGGCTTCACCATCACTTTACAATGGTTCATTGGCTCCATCTGTGGAAAACAGCAGAAGGCAGGAGCCCAGGGCCAAATCGACAGAACCTGAGCAAACTCAGATACAGTAGAGCAAAAATAGTAAATGCACAGATATGAACAATGCAAATAAGATCCATTATAGGTCTATCATGCATTGCAAAAGGCTAATTCCGCGATTTAAACCTATGTGTAACCTCCTTCCTGGTCACCCATTAGCAACTCTAGCTGTTGTGCCTAAACTTTCTTTTACAGAATTTATGGCATGTAAATCCTTGGAAATGAAACAGAGTTAGTGTCTACATTTTGTCAGTTAATCTAATAAAGAATAGCCACCAAAGAATAAAACGATTAACTATTAGGATATCACATTATGACATGGAGTTGATGTGTTAGACTGTTGTAGTGCTAAGCATACAATGGTTTCCCTGTTTGATATCCCAGGGAAGAGACATGCCGTAAGGCAGCATGGATCTTGAAGGAAGTAATAGCGGAGGAGACAGATATCTAGGAATGCTAATATCCCTGTTGGGAACTTCAATCACCTATATTGGCTATTAGGTTACCAGATGAAAATGAACATATAACTTATTTGGCAGATTCATTAGATGACCCAAATGAACAGAGTGGAAATACTAAGAGTATTGTTTAAGTTTAAAAGAGAGTCTAAAATTGCCCAAAATGTAAGATGTTCCCTTTCTCATCTCTGCTATTTGGATATTTGGCACACCCACATGAATAGTCCTCTTTCAGAACAGCAAGATACTAACAAAATACCACTTGCTGCCTCATCGTAATGCTATCCTCTACTAACTCATCCTTGTTGAGTAAATTATTAAATGCTAGTCTTCTCTCCCTTTCCTTGCTGATTTTTCATTTGTGCATTATGTGCTTGTCACTTGCACTCAAATTTGTGTGTTTTCAAATTTCCAAAAGAGTATAAAGAAGAAAATAGCAAAGGGTTTAAAAGGAAAAGGAAAGTGTCTTTTCTCTTTTTATTTACATACCGAGTCTTTTCTACCATTCACTCTTCTTAAAAATCATGCTCTTTCAGCCCTCTTTCTCTTGTATAAATATTTGATTTTCAAATCCTAAGGCAAAAAAGCTTAAATCCTCAAGCCTAACACTTAAGTATAGAGCCTAAGTAACTTTAGTAAAATTACTTCTGTAAGAAAGAACCATGAGTTGTGAATGTTTGGTTTGAGAGTGCATGTGAGACCCGGTGCTCCAAGCTCTTCAAGCATAGTGGTGGTGTTTTTATTTTCCTAGCTGTTTCTCAATTTTTATTTGGGGAATGACACTATGTATAGTAGATACAATGATTACAAGAAGGGTAAATATACTATGCCTACAAGAGAAGTTGAGATTGCATGGGCTCCAAATTTAAGATATTCAGCTATCAAACAACTTTAGCTATAGAGTTGATCCCATTGTACATAGTGAACATTCTTTTTTCTTGCAGTCACCCTTAAAATTGAATTTTTAACTCATGAAATGTCAATTGCAGTTGGCAATATTTTTGCTCACTTTTGTTGCAATAGCCGGGGCCTGGTTAGGATTCTGGGTGGTCAAAAAGCTTGTCCTGACTGAAGAGGGATCTGTGGACATGAGCACTGCTCAATTTGTTGCATGGGCTATAAGGATTCTGGCTGCTATTATGATTCTTCAGGTTTTTCTTTTATAACATTCTGATTTTCTTTCTGTTCATCTACATCTTCATATTTCCTTTATGCTGGTTTCTTGCTCCATTTTAGCGACTCTTTTACCTGTATAGGGTAATACAATATTAACACACGATTACAAATTTGATAATAATATGTTGTTTGCAGAGTTCTATGGATCCTCTGCTGGGAACATCAGCATTATTATGTGGATCACTCGTTCCCTCCTTGAAAAGGATTCTTAGATTGAGATTCCTTCGTCGCTTGCGCAGGTTATTCACTGTCTTATACTTTGGAGCTTCCTTCATAATTTTCAATAATCAATTACAAAGATACGCCTTTCAATTTCAATTATAGAGATATTAATTGTGATAATACACATACATTCCTGAAGCTCACCTCGTTATAGCAACCTGGTGTCTTTTTTAGTTGAGATGCCACTTTTCTGGTTATTTAAGAAATGTTAAATTCAAAAAGTGTAATTTTTTTTATCTTTGGTGGATTGCTGTAAATCACAACAATTTAATATATGTTTTAGATTTACATTTACCTAGTCTCGAGTCTTTTGACCTTTTAAATTATTAAACTATACACCACTCTGATGTATGAGAGAATTTTGCAGGCGTTTATTTAAATCACCGCAGAAAAACAGGAGGAGATCACAGGTTTATAATCCATCACCTTTTGATGATGAAGATGATGAGTATATCGACAATATAGAGGACTCTACACCTAATCGGCCACAAGTGAAAAGCTCCTCTATGACCCCTTGCAAATCTTCTGAAAGAGGTTTGCTCCATCTCTCAAATTCCATACAAATTATGTCTTTTTTTAGTTTTCAACATAAGTGGCGCATAATATGCTAAATTTGTGTGTCACCAGGCTTCAATAGGTCACTACCTAAAATGCTGACAGAAGAGTTGTATCCATCCATCATACACACTACACCTGAAAGAAGAAAATATTCACCAGTAGAATGGGACGCGTTTACAAAGGAGTCCACTGAAAAAGCATTGGAAGAGCTTGTTCAATCTCCTGATTTCGGTAAATGGCTGTCCACCAATGCAGATAGGATTAGTGTAACGCCGAACTCCGAAACAAATCGTGCGCGCAGGTGGTTGTGGTCTTAAGCCACATGGTGTTTTTCTATGAAATGATGATAGCTTCATTGAAGTAGCTTAGAGAAACAAAGAGGGTTTCGTGCCTGTCTAACACAGAAAGTAAAACTAGAAGAGTAATGTTGTAGATCAGATAAGCTTTGGTGGTGTAATTTTTTCGCGATCTGTAGCGTTTTTTGCAGTTTAGAATATGTAGATATTCATTCTCTATGCTAGTAGTTTACCATTATTTTACTGGGCATGTTTCAAAAATTGTTTTTAACTTGTAATGGACCGTCTAACACGTTGTATTGCCTTGTATTTGATCATCGAAACTAATCTGACTTGGTGTATACATCTTTGCTTCTCACTATTGAATTTTGAAGGATTACATTAATTTCTGCTCTTTAAAATGATTACATAAACTGTATAAATTATCAATATTTTTGATAATGTAGTCTTCCGATGGGTATTTACTAGCTACGTTCTCTCTTTTATTTTACGTGTTCTTTAAGTTTATAAGCATATATGGTAAAAAAAAATATTTATGTATTTTAAGAAAATCAGTAAAATATGTTGTTTTTTGATAAAATTATTTGTCTTTTTCTTACGATAGACTTGAAAATGACAGATAAATAACAACAAAATTTTAAAAAAAGTGGACACAAAAATGAGGTTGTAGGTAACTTACAATTGCAGTTTTATCACAGCATATAGTCCAAACCAGAAATTGTAGAACAGATGCTACTAGAATCTACATATCACTAATAATAGAGCATAAATACCGTGTCTCAATCAAGTTTTAATTTCTACGATGAAGGAGAATTAATGCCATCTCTCCTACAACCTTTAGTTGAATCTTCAAACATAAAAGCTTTAGCATCTTGTAAATTGTTAAAATCGGATCAAATGTGATGTAACAGTCGATATGTTTTTCTTGTGGCCAATAATAGTAGTTAGTTAGTTTTTTTTTTTGTAAGAATAATAGTTAGTTTTTTTTTTTTGAGAGAGGAATAATAGTTAGTTGATATGTCAAATTTTGGACCAAACGCTTGATCGATTATTGTTTAATATTTAATTCAGGGGCCCTTTAATTTATTATTCAATTATTTTAAACTAATCGATTTTGATTGAAAGCAAAATAACTTAAAAAAATAAATAAAAAATAAGCACTATGCAGCAAGTTCTTTCTTTTTTTAGGGATGCAGTAGGTAATTTCTACATCTTATAATACTACCTTGTTTTCATTACTGGATTTAATTTGTTGACCTCACTACCTTGTTTTCATACCTGCCACATTACTTCACTAAAAATAAAAGGAAATTCACTTGAGGCTAGTGTAGGGCATATCGTGTTTTCACATCGTCATTCACATCCAAAGTGGCCCTCTCTAATAGACTACACGGTTCATATTTTCATGTTTTTGTTTGATTCTCAAAGGGATAATACTTACAAATATCTTGACCCGGATTTATTGCGGTTGTGGGATCACATGCTTGCACATAATTGGCAATCTTAATCATTAATTTTAAGACCCCTTCCAAATTAAAACCCAAAAAGCTAAGCTACTGCTACATTATACACATCCTTTTCCCTTTAAATAAATTCGACAACTAAACTTGTTGCTAAACAGAATAAAAATTGTGTAGATGCTCGTAGTTTTCAACGGCTGGCCAAGCTTAATTTTAAGCTTACAACCTACTCAAGGGCTTAGAAACCACCTAGAGTTTCAACTTCAAAATCAAACAAAAGGACATTGTCTTTTTTCTGTGATGAATTTGTTTCAAATAATCTAAACCTATTTTTGAAAATCACTTGCCGTTTTTTTTTTTATATACATTTTGTTAAAAATAATTCAAAAATACTCCCTTCTCTAGTTTCTATATATAATTTTTTGGATATAACTCCCTCACGTATATGCATGTTATTTGTTGCGTGTTGCATTAATTGAGGGTTGTTTTTTAGCACCAGAAAGTCTAATTTGATTTGATCAAACAATTCTTTTTAAGGGAATTTGATCAATTTTTCAGTGTCACATGATAGGACTAAATAAAACAGTAAACACGACATTTTACGGGATTAATTAATTAGTATAATGTTTTACGGAAAGGTTCACTAACACTTTATGAATAAAAGAAAATAAATGAAATGAAAAAGATCTAATATTGGAAAATGGTGTATTAATTTTGGTACGTTTATTCCTCCTATGGTAGCATTCCAAGCAGAACCGACTCTGTCCATCTGTCCAACGCTACCGTCTCGCCGCGTAATTGACATTGTTGGCATCACTTCTTAATTTACTCACTCACTACACTAGTAAAATGCATTGCTCTTAGTTACCTAAAAGTAAAACAGAACCTCTCTTTTTTTCTTTCTTTCTCTTGTTGAGTTAGATAAAAAAAGAAGAAACAAAACAGCACATGGCTGCTTGTTCTTGGAAGCTACACATGAATTTACTAAACCAAAGAGAAACTCAAACATTGTTTTCACGTGGCCCTACTTCTTGTCATCAAATCTTCAACTTTGCTTCAAGAGTGACCAGTTATTGTGGTCTTATTGCGGCTGTCAAAAACACCAAGTTTAAGGTAAAAGGGTGTGGATGTAATGAAGAAGAATATGGTGTGACTGAGGAAGACAAAGATATTGTGAAGATTCTCTTTGAATCCAAGCCTTATTTTTCTGTACAAAGAGGTAGGGTTTTTGTTGTTCACATTTCTGCTGAGGTTATTGCTACTCCCAATTACTTCCATGCCATTCTCAAGGTACCACCCACTCCTCTCTCCCTAATTTTTTTTAGGAGGTTAGCAACACTCTCTTTTGAACACTTTCTCTACCACTTACTCTTTTATTAGATGAAATCAATGTAGGACCTACACTTTGAAAATGGAACTCACATAAAGTGATGAGACATACATTGATTTCACCCAATAAAAGAGTAAATGCTAGAGAGAATACTCAAAAGAGAGTGTTGCTAGAATTTATTTTATTTTTATATTTTGTTAGTTTGTCCCTTTACTACCACTTAGCTTTGGTATTACTCCAAACATACCTAAATTTGTTTTTTTTCTTCTTCAAGTTTTTATGTATTTTCCCATTATTTTGGTATCAATTAATTTTCTCTTTTAAATATGTTTTTGTCCTATATACTTCCTCCGGTCTCAAATATAAGAAAGGATTCCTTTTTTAGGTTCATTGAATAGTTAATGTATCTGGTCTACATTGTAAAACAGATACATTAATTATTCAATGAACTTAAAAAATGAATATTTTCTTATATTTGAGACCGGAGGGAGTATATACTAATTTAATTTTTAAAAAAATAATATCAATTTTTCGTTTTAATTCTTAAAATAATTTGTTAGAGTTTTAGTTTCTATTTTTTAGTCAATTCATGCCTAACATTCATATTTTTCAATGAAATTTTCAAAAAAAAATTTTGTATGAAAAATTAGAATACAAATAACAATATATATATATATAAAGAAAAATATCCCTTTAAACTTTTTTGAGTTGACCTTTTCTCTTTTTGAAAATGCCCTCAATTTTGAATACAAATAACACATGTAACAAATAGGTAAGAATAAATTTAAATAAAATAAATGTAACAAACACGATATGAATATATATGTATGTTTTTTCCTTTGTCATTTAAAAAGTGTAACAAAAGTGGATGAATATATTTATATTTACTTTTTCATTATTCCAATTATATCGTGAAACAATTTTTTCTATAATATAGATTGTTGTTGACGTCATTAAAAATTTCATAAAAAAAAAACTGTTAAAAGCAATAAAAAGAGTGGAAAACGGACACATAAAATTTATATTTCGTTCAGAATTTTTAATTCCTTAAAATATTTTTATCGTAGAGAAATGTTACACATGGGCACGAAGAAAGCAAGAAAGTCTTGAAGCGGCACGGCGGCGTGAAAAGTCTCTACGTCTGAAATCACGTCCGCCATTGCCGCTTAACACTGAATGGCTCCTTCTTTATCGCGTCCCTTTACTTCACTTTCACTTCCAAACCCTCTCACTTCATCTTCTCGCCAACACTCTCACTTCAATCCGCACCAACTCAAACTCCAATTCAAACCTCCTTCCTTTAATTCCTCGTTTTTCACCGCTCAAAAACACGTAACAATGACGAAACGCAATGCTTTGATCAACGAAGGTGTAAACGGAATCACTGAAGAAGGAGATGAACAACAACAATTCATTCGTTCCCTTCGTGAAGCTTGGCCTTATCTTCTCGCTTATCGTGGAACCACTTTTGTTCTCGTCATTTCTGCTGAAATTGTTGATAGCCCTTCCTTGGATCCCATTCTCAAGGCATGCACTTCAAATTGCGTTAATCTTTTTCGTTAGTAGTAGAATTGATTCTAATTGAAGCTACAATTGTTAACTCTTGAGTCTAAACGTGGTTTTTACAAAATCACTTCATTCAAAATGAATTTTTGTCACATGCACTTAAATATATCACCTTTTGCTTTTATTATTTTAATTGCACTTTTTTTTTTTCTTTTTTTTTTTTTACTTCAGTACTTGTTTTGTTTTAGTTGTTTGTGTTGGAGTTAGTAACAGTAATGTTTCTGGGTGCAGGATATAGCTTTTCTTCACCACCTTGGAATTCATTTTGTTATTGTTC
>Ga0228711_1012344_pt1 | contig 10481 bp, 5 predicted proteins | sample MedpolnodulmetaG_2_FD_177996 | JGI IMG/M metagenome (GOLD analysis project Ga0228711, IMG submission 177996) | Root nodule microbial communities from Medicago polymorpha collected in Santa Monica, California, United States - brown nodules | ecosystem: Host-associated > Plants > Roots > Nodule...
TGCCGAGGACCTCTTACTTATATCTAAAAATCATTTGGTGTGCTGCCGTCTGGGTTATCTGGAAAGAGAGGAACAATCGCGTCTTCCAAAATACGGTTGCTACTCATTATTCGCTCATTGAAAAGGTTAAGCTATATTCGTTTTTATGGTTAAAATCCAAGCAGGTTTCCTTCGTTACAGTTTACATGATTGGTGGAAACACCAGCTTCTGTGTATGGGCTTGTTTATGTAACTTAGTTTGTCTGTTTTCTGTATTTGGGTGCTATTGCGGTAACATCCTGACTTTGTAATTATTGGTTGGTGTTTCTCCTCTTCCACGCCTTGTGTGGGGGGATTCACCTGTTATTAATGTCAATCTCATTTTGATTTGTTCAAAAAAAAAATCTTAGTTTCAACTTAGAATTAATTTCAGATACAAAATTCTACTAAAAGTTTTCAACTATATCAGATTTAATGTTATGCTTCTAAAAGTCCTTTTGTTGAACAAAGCAAAAGAAATTAAAAAAATCACAAAGTAGACTACCTTAGATTTATGATGAAATGGATATCCACGAATGGTAATCGCTCACAAACTTCTCGTTGAATAAAAATAATGTTTGTGTCCGTCCTATAACTGTATAGATAATCAATCACTAGACGGTTATTTAGGGATTTTGAAGTATCTGTCAGTATTTGCTGATATTCACAAATACATTTTGTGTAAACTTTGAGGTTTTCTCAAATTTCTTTGTTCACAAGCCGATTTCCTCATGTGAAATATGCATGTATGTGGTTCTATTAATAGACCAACTCGTGTCTTTTGGTGTGGAGTCACAATAAACTCTTCAGAAAGAGATGTAACATTTCACTCATCCCTTGGGGCTAGAAGATATCATGTTCTTTGAAACAAAACTAATTTGTGAAGTATCAACTTAAATCCTTTCATCTCAACTATGTTGGTCAGAAGACATATATAACTCTTCAAAGAGGATATTTAACATTCCCTAATTATTTTTTTTTTGTTTTTTATGAGAAGACACACATGAGACATATGTAACTTTATTTGCATGCATGCAGCTTTTAATGAATAGATATACATGTTTTTTTTACTTTTTTTTTGTTTGACAAAATACATGTTTTTTTACTTGTCTACTCACTTTAATTCCTTTGACATTCTTTTATTTTTCTTTTCTTTCAATTTTTTTTCCAATACAAACAAAGCCTAACACAGCTAGAAGGGAATAATCAAATCAAATCATAATAGAAAACAAAAAAGAGGAAGGAAAACACATTTCTCAAAAAGTGTTCCCTCCTTTTTTAGTTGAAGCAAAACTGTGGAAAAGAAAAGAAAATTTTATGGATGGGCCTACGAGAAGAGACATACCCAAATTGAGCTCAGTGTTATACCATTTGCACCCACACAATTTTTAAAGTGATTTCTGCACTTCTCCTTGCACTTTTTGCTTGCATCTAGACAAACTAACCAAAATACCCATGTACTAGTTAACTAATGCATGTATAAATTAAACATGATTTAATTTTACACATGCGTGACTTAAGTCACGCCGCGTGAGTTAACTCACGCTAGTTCAATTTTTTAGTATGTGCTCTTATGTTAAAAAAACGTAAGCTAAATTGGCAGTGAGATTTTAATACTAAGCGACAATTCGATAGAGTTTGAATGGAATCAAATCAAAGCAAGAAGGACTGATCATGATTCATGAGTAGGTCCATCTGAAAGACAAATTAATATAGACACTATATACACTAATAATATAAAATGGTCCAAGAAAAAAATAGGTATGTAATATTAATGAAAATGTCAGTGTAGAATGAGGAAAGTTGGTGATGGTATAATTTAAGAGGCACGTGTGATGAGATGAGTGATGATAATGGCAGTCACAAGGAGTATGAGGTGAGAGCTGACATGCAGTAGTGAGAATAGAGAAAGATAAACAAACCCAAAAAATTGAACCAGCGTGAGTTAACTCACGCAGGGTGCAACACCAGCGTGAGTTAACTCACACCGCGTGACATAAATCACGCATGTATAAAATTAAGTCATCTTTGATTTACACATGCATTGTTTAATAGCGCAGGGGTATTTTGGTCAGTTTGGCTGGATACGAGCGAAAAGTGCAAGGGAAGAACATAAATCTTTTAAAATTTACTCCTACTATTCTATATTTTTTAAGGATATACTCCTTCCGTCCCTATATAACCACCATTTGCTTATATATAAGGACGGAGAGAGTATTTTTTAATGTTGACACCCTCAAATTTAAGCTAGAGTGATAATCTGTGAAACATTTATCAAGTATAATATATATATAACATTTTTAATATGAATTTTGTTAGTAACACATATAAAACATTCTACACCAGCTCATCGACTTGTAAATTCAATGGTTCATCCAACAATTTAATGTGTTGTTCCATTATTTCATAGAGAACAACTTCTTTTAAAGACACAGAATAATTAGAATAATTATAGGGTATATAATTTATTTAATAAAATATATTAGTTTTGTTATATTTGAGTATGCCTTTTCATTTATATATACTATAGCTCATAGACACAGACACACCCTAATATGTTTGTATGCTTTGTATTGCAGATAATTGTATTTGTATATAGAAAGAAAATAAAATATTTTTGTCAAATATGATCAAAATAAAGTTTGTTTATATTGTTCAATATTGTTTCCATTGTTGTATATTGTTCCTATTTTAATGTGATTTAACTTATTTTATAAATTGATAATGATCAATAATTAAATAATTAAATTGACAACCCCTATCGTTTGAATGATTTTCGACCTATTTCACTGGTTGGAAGTATGTATAAAATTTTGGCCAAGGTCCTTGCTAATAGACTCCGATCGGTAATTGGGCTAGTTATATCATAGTCCCAGTCGGCCTTCATTAAAGGTCGCCAAATACTGGACGACATTCTGGTGGCTAATGAGATTGTTGATGAAGCGCGTAAATTCATGAAGGAATTGATTCTTTGTAAAGTGGACTTCGAAAAAGCGTACGACACGGTTGACGGGGTTACCTAGATGAAGTGATGTCTAAAATGGGTTTCCCGACTCTCTGGCGTAAATGGATTAAAGAGTGTGTTGGCATAGCTACAACCTTGATTTTGGTTAATGGATCACCTACGGATGAGTTCCCCTTGGGGAGGGGACTGAGGCAAGGAGACCCCCTATCGCCTTTCTTGTTTCTGTTAGCGGCAGAGGGTTTCAATGTTTTGATGGAGTCTTTGACTCAGAACAATCTTTTTTCGGGCTTTCAGGTGGGTATTAATGCTTTGGCAACTGTGTCCCACCTCTAATTTGCAGATGATACTCTAATTTTAGGTGACAAATCTTGGGCTAATATTTGGGTTATGCGTGCTATTCTTCTTCTGTTTCAATCTTTGTCCGGGTTAAAGGTTAATTTTGCTAAGAGCTATTTGGTTGGAGTGAACGCCGCATCTTCTTGGTTGTCTGAGGCGGCTATGGTTTTGAATTGCAAGGTAGGGTCTATTCCATTTGTGTATCTGGGTATGCCTATTGGTGGTAATTCTCATCGCCTGTCCTTTTGGGAACCTTTGCTGAATCGTATCAAATCTAGACTGTCGGGTTAGAGTTCCAAACATCTATCTTTCGGCGGCCGTCTGATCTTATTGAAATTTGTTCTGTCATCTCTGCCTGTTTACGCTCTTTCTTTTAGCGTCAGGTTTAGCAGGTTATTTGAGTTGTCAGTTTTTAAAGGGGAGTCGGTGTTAGAGATGTCGCAGTTAGGGTGGGGGGAGGGTGGAGAGGCGTGGAGGTGGAGGCGGAGGTTGTTCGCCTGGGAGGAAGAGCTGGTGGGGGAATTCATTTTATTGCTTGCTAATGTTACACTGCAGGTTAATAACGAAGACAAATGGCTTTGGACTTTGGAGAACTCAAATTCATTCACTGTTCGCAGCCTGTATAATTATCTTACTATTCAACCGCAGGTTGAGTTACCAGTTGATGTTTCTTCTATTTGGCACAAGGATGTGTCTCTCAAGGTGGTGGTGTTCGTCTGGCGTTTGTTTTGAGATAGATTGCCTACTAAAGACAATCTCCTCCGGCGAGCTGTTATTAACCATGATGCCAGGATGTGTGTGGCAGGGTGTGACTTTGTCGAATCGACTCCTCATTTATTTTTGCATTGTAATATTATCGGTTCTGTTTGGCACTTGATTTATAGGTGGATTGGTGTCTCCGTGACCAACCCATTTTATGTGCCTGATCATTTTCATCAGTTTGGCTATAGTGGTGGGATCGGGAAGAAGCGGCGATCAATTTTACAGGTTATATGGTATGCAACTGTCTGGGAAATCTGGAAGGAAAGAAACAACAAGTTGTTTAAAGGCAAAGAAAACCCCGTTTTCCAGGTGGTTGATAGGATTAAGTCCATCTCCTATATGTGGTTGAAGGCGAAGCACATTACTCTTCCCTTCAATCTGCATGGCTGGTGGCATAGCCCGTTCACCATATTGGGCATAGGCTAATAGTTTCTTTCCTTTTGTTCATCTTTTCCTGTTTTTGTTTCCCTTTGTAAATATTGTTCAGACCTTGCTGTTTTTCCTTGGCACCCCTTGTGCTGGGAATAACGCTTTTATGTGGTAATATATTTCATTTTAGCCTCTTCAAAAAAAAAATTAAATAATATTATAAAATGATAAAATAGTTTAAATGATAAAAAAATAAAAGAAAGTATTTATTTTTGTGGTGGCCGGGATTTGAACCTCGGACCTTGCATATATTATGTATTGTTCATACAAACTGAGTTAAACTCATGAGGAGAAAAGAAAGTATTTATCCCAAAAGGGTGTACCCCTTTGTATATTGTTATAGATAAAATAATATTGATAGTTTTAATATTTTTTAGGTTTTAAAAAAATATTTTTTAGGTTTAATTACATTATTGTCTCTAAGTGTTGTAATTGTGTCGTTTTGACTCTTCAATTTTTTTGGAGAGATTTTGGCCTTCTCTGTTTGTAATTTGGTACTCTTTCTCTTAATTTTCTCCAAAATTTACATAGTTATTGATCTCAAATCAAACTCTCATAATCAACGTGACTCTTCTTTAAAACTAATAATAAAAACGCAAAAAACCAATATGTACATGTGAGAGCAAATGAATACCCTAAATAGAATTTTGAACTTTCTAAGGGCCAAAATTTGGTTTGGGGGGGGGGGGGGATTTGAAGAAGGACAACAAATTATAAAGGGAAAAAATCACTATGGACAAAAGTCGCTAAAAAAGTTAGAAGCAAAAATCACATCACAATACTTGAGAGGACATAAATCGCTAAAATAGTTAGAAGTGAAAATCACAATACTTGAGATGACAAAAGTGCAATTAAACCTATTTTTAAATAGTTTTCATCCGTTGGTATAGGGGTCCTAAACACCACCGTCTACAAGTTCTAAATTTTCCCAGCTTAAAAATTAAGGGTTTGAAAGAGAGATGAATTAATTGAAATACAAAATAATAATCCTTTTAATTGTAATATTCTCTTACATTTATAGATATCAATTTAAATGAATAAATAAATTATTTTTTCCACACATTTTAGTAGCAAAAAATCTCACAAACCATTTTCTACTGCACCAACCCTCCTCAACCACTTTATTACTTGCAATATATTTCATCGGTTAACAGTGGTCCACAACTACTCATAGAATTCTCTCCAACCATTGACTATATAGAGGTAACAAATTATAAGATAAATGTGTTCCGCAGTTAGTGGAAAAAAGTAAGAAAGCATCAAATTTGTAATATAAAATAAATTGTGATACGAGGGGAATTTCAGAGGAGGCCGGAATATGATGAAGACACCTACGCAAACGGCAATGCGAATTTGTTCGTGGAGATGGTGTATAACCTGCAAAATACTTCAACACTCGAGTTAATATGCAATTAAGGTGAGCATGAAGTAATACAGAGGGGTAGACTAGTATCCATTGGTGGCGAATATTGTTATATTTGCGTAGGCACATAATTTAGGGATCGACATTGGATGCATCTTACTGTTATGATTGAGTGACTTTTAGGGTTTGGTTGCAAGAGTAGAGGGAAATGAAGGGAGGGCATTTGGAGCTGAAGAAGAGAAAGAGAGATACGAGGGAATCGTCTACATTATTTGAATGAGCGATTTTTTATAGAATGATAAGAGTATCATAAGAACATGTAAATGAATTGAAGAAGTTGCTTAAACTCTCCAAAATCTTCGCCAATAGATTTTTTTAAATTTCTTCAAATAAGGAAGATTTTGTATTACGAAGAAAAATAAACTCCACAAATCCCTCTCTTCCTTCCATTTTTTTCCCTTTCCAAAACCATCCCCTTTTCTTCCCTCCCCTCTAAACTCGCAAACAAACCCTAATGCAAGCTTAGGAAAACAGGCTCCGAAAGTCGACTAGTTTGAAGTTTCTTAAAATTTGTTTGGCAAATTTAGACAAAATTATGTTTTCCCATTCTTAACCATACTTCTAAACCAAATCAATTTTTAAGAAATATGGAGGGATTGAGAAAACTATGATATGATAATTCCTTTTTAGGCCTTCCGTGTTGCTATAAAGCCCCCAATTTTATCAAGATATCTTCCGATAATATTTTGTGTGTTTTGAGCAATAGAAGGGCCTAATGAGCAACCATCCTATCATATTAGTTTGGATTGTACTTTGATCCTCCAAAACATATCGTACTGGGTTAATTTTCGACTTGGCTCATATGCAACGTTTGCTTCTTGTCTGAAAGAGATGATAATTAAATGAAGGAAAATGGTAACAAATACCTAAAGAAAACATAGTATTAATGCATTGGAACTTATGTAATCAATTCTTTAAAAGTCTCAAAAGTGGATCTTTCAATACAAACATTCATCTTATAGGTTTTTTAATAAGTGTATTGAGGATACTTGTTAGTTTAATCTCTAATTTAAATAATTATGAAAGGAAAGTCATCATAGAAAATGATAAGTACGTACGTACTTAGTTATAACTAAGATGCTCTTTCTGAATTAGTGAAACATATAGGTGAAAATGTCAACAACAGCCATCATAATAAAGTAAGAGTTGAGAAAAAATGTCACAATAATTAGAAATTTTATAAGGCATCGGTTGTTCTATTGGCCCAAAGATAAAGGTAATATTGTTGCCCAACTAAGGTACATAAAGGATAAAGTTGTGGTTTTTTTTTTTTGTTCGAAAAAGTTGTGGTTGTTTAAATGTACCGCAGGTACTGCCACTAATTGAAGATTTTAAATTCTAGTTATAGCAAAAGAATATTCTTTCTTTGTGCCAAAAAGGAGAGTATTATCTCTTCTTTCCGTCGCATTTGAAAGAAAAAAAAACCTTAAAATAGATTTTGTTTTTTGGGTCTTAGATGAGTGGTAATCCACTGAAATTAAACTCACACACTACAGTGAGGTCCCGGGTTCGAATCCGGGTCACGACGTTCAGCCTTCCAATTTCGGCATTTGTCAGTTGAGTTAGGACTTCCAGACACCTTAAAATAGATGTTATTTTAAAAGAAAAAAATTGTCGCGACCAAAATTTCACCCCTTAATTAAGGTGAATAAGTCGTGAATTCGGGTAATGGTAGATACAAATTATTACACATTTCTAAAAACTTTTTGTAAACCATATTTGATGTAATGGTATCATCTTCACCATTTTCATTCGTTATCAATGTCTTCAAACATTTTCCTGAGATCACTCTTGAAATTGCAACATATAATTAACCATATGAGAATATTGGTGTTGAAAGATATACTCTGACATGTTTAAATGATTGTCCTTGCAACCTTGATTCCAATTGAAAACTCTTCCTTGACATCTCAGTTTCGTCTTCCTCTCTTCCACATATCACTTTATCATGATTCAGTTTATCTCTCTGATTTATTTTTCTTCCCTCTTTTTTTTGCCTCTTTCTCATCTTTCTTTTTCAATTCCATTTCTTGATCATTTATTTTTCTCCCACTCTTCATCTTTTATTTTTCATTTCTACACATCTCTAAATATTTGTTCTTAGAGATTTAGAATTTGAGGATAATTTTTTTTATTTAATTGGTTTGTTTCTCATCCATCTATCTCTTCAAATTTCAGTTTCTACTTGCAAATTAGAGGCACATTATGATCTATAAAATATTTTGTTAGTGAGATAATTGGATATATGCATAAATGAGATAATTGAGATTACTATGCGTTAATATCACATGTCCTTTGTAAAATTAAGTCATTTTTGGTAGAAAAAAAAATATCTACAAAAATTCTTGTGCATTGAAATTAGAAAACTAAATTAATTGAATGTTAAATTGATTGAAAGTGGATGGATATTGAAAACAAATTAACCTTCTGCACGGATTTTGTAGAGCTTTATATATAACTATGAAATTGACTACATTATTACTTTTATAGTTATATTCAGTATGATGTTATTAAATTGTCTCAAAAAGCAACATAAATAAAAGATGGACTGCACTAAAAAATATAAATCAAAAGAAAAAATATATTCAAAAGTCTGCACTAAAACATTGGTCCGAACCGCAAAGGTCGTTAAATCTATAAAAATAAAAAGGAAAAGAAATTGATATATGGTAATTGAAAGAAAAAAATAATAATGAAAAAGAACTGCTATGTGGTAACCGAAAAAAATAATAATAAAAAGGAACTGTTATGTAGTAATTGAAAGAAAAAATAATAATGAAAAGAAACTAGCGAACTGCTATAAAAAAAGGAATTGCAATGGCGTTAATGACTTTAAAATAATAAACTTTTCATGTGCTATCTGATTCAATTCCTTGCAAACCCTTTTTTTTCATAAAAATCAATTTAGCCCGCCTAAAAGGGCGGGGTTATGGTTATTAGGTTCAATTGCATGATGATGAGAAATGATTTAGGGATTGTGAAATTGAAAGAAATAAGACCCAAGATTTGTGCTGAATACATAACATTGAATCAATCACATGTTATCAATAACGTTAGTGCCCTAGTGGTAAGAGTTGTGAATTGGAAGCATGTGGTACCTGGTTCAATCTCCGGCTGTGTCAACACTAGATACAAATAATGAGCTATCATGTGGAGTTGTTTAGGAGGAGCTCCAAGAATACTTAGAAATGTACTAAGGTAAAAATACATTATTTTGGCAAAAATGAATCTGATACCTTTGGTCTCATAAGTTCTCATGTTATAGCCTTTTTATTGCCCTTCATTTCTCAACGATTGTCCATGTTTTCCTCTTAAAGTTCTCAAGCGGCCTCCAACATGCCGTGCTTATTGTGGGTTAAAGTCGTCATTCAATCTAGAACATTGTAAAGTTTGTGCGGTTTTTTTTTTTTTTCACCTTAACGATGAGTTGAATGAAGATGGATGGTCGTTTGAAAGTTTTACTATAACCCACCATTGATGCCAATGTTCACGTCTGTAAAAACAAGATACAAATGATGATATATCATGTGGAATGAATCTGATAAGTTATGATAGTGTTTAGAGTCTATCAGCTACCACTGAGCCAATAGAGATAGAGTGAAAGTCGCTGTGAAAATCAATTCTTAAATCAGTGACAATTATAATATTAAGAGTCTCACATTGAATAGATAAAAATGTTCGATGCTACACATAAGTCATACGACTCTCAAACCAAGTTGACTAAGCCCTATCAACAAACTCATGAATGCAAATTGCACAATAAAATGATCCATGAATAGCAATAATAGTATCGATTAAAACCAGAATTAGGCAAAAGGCCACCTTCCTATAGAAAAAAAAGAAAAGATCCACCTTAAAAGTCAGATTAGCACACTTTACAAACCGTAATGCCTGAATGTCATTTTACACTATCCCAAACTTAGTTTGCTATAAATCATGTTTTTTGCATGTGGATGACACTGTAATAGAACATGGCACAATTTCAGGAAAAGAAAAACATGAGAACGAGACACAAGAATAATGTGCACTTTATGAATTTAAACACATGACCAATGAATGTCAATGCGATGACTGACTGACCAAGAAAATTTTCACACTGTGAAATGAAAGCGAATTTTTTTATGGACTTTTATGAGTTTTTTGTTTTGTTTTGTGAACATGATGAATGAGATTTCAAAGTAAGAGTAGTTATGAAAATAATATGTATCGACTTATAAAATATTTATTACAATATTTTCAATTTAACTTGGCCTAGCTTATTGTGTGATAAGCTGACCCCACAAATTCAAAATCATAATAGTTTAGTTTTATTTCCCTCCACTTATTTGAGACGTTTCAGATGCTAAGTGTGGATAAATCAAAATCAAGATTTAAGTTTTGGTTTGTTGCGTTGTAAATCCTACTCCGTTAATATTTGATTATATTGTTAGCACATGTTTAGTTGCATATTTTTTTTTTGGAGAGAAGCACATGTTTAGTTGCATGTTTAATAAACCGAACATGTATGTTGGTTTGCTTATACTTGAGGTCGGAAAGAGATTTTTTTTT
>Ga0228711_1012349_pt1 | contig 10477 bp, 2 predicted proteins | sample MedpolnodulmetaG_2_FD_177996 | JGI IMG/M metagenome (GOLD analysis project Ga0228711, IMG submission 177996) | Root nodule microbial communities from Medicago polymorpha collected in Santa Monica, California, United States - brown nodules | ecosystem: Host-associated > Plants > Roots > Nodule...
GGGGGGTGGTTTGAATTGTGACCCTTTTTAAAATTATTCCTGAAACTTAAATTAAGTTTAAATACTCAAGAAAATTCTTGGTTAATATTAGTCCAACAAATAAATAATAATTAGTATAAATATAGGACCAGAATGTTCTGGAGAATGATTATATAAGCAGAATGAGAAAAATGATATTAAATTGAAATGCAAAGTTATATTAAGCAAGGACCAGAATGTTCTAGAAGAATATAAATGTAGAATGATAAAACAATATTATAAACTGAATTTAAACTTTAGTTAAATATTTAAACAGTTGTTTTATCTTGGACCAGAATGTTCTGGAGTCAGCTAATAAAATAAATATAAAATTAGGACTAGAGAACTCTGAATTAATTTGGTTGTGATTAATTAGGACCAAAATACTCTGGACTTAGTTAAATAAATAAATATTAAATTAGGACCAGAGAACTCTGGATTAATATAGCTGTGATTAATTAGGACCAGAATATTCTTGAGATAAATAAATATAATGCGTGTGATCGTGTGTGTATATTGTGTAAAAATAAGAGAGAGAGAGAGAGAGGGAGGGAGGGAGGGAGAGGGAGAGAGAGACAATAATACAGGAGAGTTATCCTAGTTCACCAAACCCGACTACTTCCAGTCCCCACACTTCGTGTGAGATTATCCACTATAGTATTCAGTTGGTAGAAACTTCTAACCAACACTATAAGGTCTTGATCACACCAGATCAGTCAGTAACCCCTCTATCATCAACCTCAACAAGCTTCTACAATTCTTTGCTTTCGCACAATAAAGGTTGAAACTTTTCTATCTCAAACTATTAAGCTTCTACAATTCTTTTCTTTCGCACAATAAAGGTTGGAGTGCGTTCTGATGAATGATTAGAAGAGGCTTTAGGATCAGCTGTCTCATGCTAAGATTGACTTATTTTCCTTTTAGTTGGAGTCATAGCAGGAGCATAAACATCCTTCATTTGAGTAGCTTCAGTCTTCATGTGACTGATGTTCTTTAGGGTGAACTTTGAGATCACATTATTGATTGATGAGATCATTTTTTAAAACACAAAAAAGAAAGAAAAAAATAGGAAGGAAATTCACAACAACTTTTTTTATTTCAAAAAGTCATCTAGAGACTTAAGAACTTTTATATATATATATATATATATATATATATATATATATATATATATATATATATGGTATTTGAAAAGCATGAATTTCGAAGAAGTTTATGTCTTTAATTTGATATTTGTTTGGGAAGAGATTGACAACAATGATTTTTGTATCTGCAATTCTATTGCTGCACAAATGGTAGAAAACTGAAAAACACAATTATTTGGGAGTAAGAAAAGCAACATCATGATATGCCTTTGTTTATCTTCTTTACGTTTGACACCGGGAGAAGGAAAGAGGCAGGTTTTGTGTTGGAACCAGAGAAAAAAGGGAAGCGATGCTTGAGAAGAAGGGGAAATTAATCACATGGTTTTAGTGGGTTTTAAAGCTAAAAGAATCTTAACCGTTGATTTTAATCGGATGGTTGTTAATTAATCTTCTCATCTCACGCTATAACAACTCATCTCACTTGATAGGCCCTATATATATATATAAGATATATGAAATAATTTTTTAAAAATCCAAAAAAAAAAATTAAGAAGGAAATTCTCAACAACTTTTTTTGCTCCGAATTTTTTTCTAAGAGACTTCAGAACTTTTATTTATAATTACTAGCGAAAAGACGAACACTCACGTGTCCGTCTTTCCGCTCTTTTTATTGCACTAACATTTAAAAATTATGAATGATGATTTTTTTATGAAATTTTGATTTTAATTAAAACTAAAAATATAAGTGTTTGTTGTTTTCAAGTTATAACAAAACAAACTAATCATTATTATTTATTTTAATGACACCAACAATATAACAAAAAAATATAATTTAAATTCTTTTTTTAATGACATCAATAACAATTTAAGGGCATGATTGGGATAATGTAAAAGTAAGTATACATTTACTCATCTAGTTTGTTGCACTTTTTAAATGATAAAGGAAAAAATCAAACATATATATATATATATATATATATATTCATATCATGTTTGTTACATTTTTTTAATATTTAAATTTATAATTTATTATTATCTATTTGTTACATGTGTTATTTAAATTTATGGTTTTGAGGTAGTAGCACTTTGCTGCTCCTCTTTTTTTGGAAAAAAAGAAAAAATATTTGTTTTGAAAATCAAGGGCATTTTTAAAAAGAGAAAAAGCCAGTCAAAAAAAGCTGAAAGGTGTTGTTTTCTTTATATATAGTAAAGATGATGATGATGATGATGATGATGATAATAAGAAATGAGATCATTATTTAAGGGGAAAAAACAAGGAAGGAAATTTGCAACAACTTTTTTGGCACTAAAAAGTTGTCTAAGAAACATAAGAAATTTTATATATAAGTTTTTAAAACACACAAAAAAAAGAGGAAGGAAATTCGCAACTACTTTTTTGGTTCTAAAAAGTTGACTTAGAGACTAAAAAAACTTATATATAAGATATATGAATTAATTTTTTAAAAAGCTAGAAAAAGCAAAAAATTAAAGTAATTGACAATAACTATTTTGGATCAAAAAGTTGTCTAAAAAACTTAACATCTTTTATATATAAAATATTATTTTTTTTATTTATATGCTCGTAAATATTTTTGAATTGGGGATATTCTATACTATCCTGAATTCTAAACTTGAGTTAACCTTATACTTAGATTTTGCCTATGTGGCATATCTAAAAAATCTGCAACTTTCATTCTCTATTGTATTAAACCTTGCTACTCTTTCTGGAAGAAAAAAAAAGAAGAAAAAAAAAAACTTGACACTCTATTGAAATAGTGATACAAATTAATTCTAAAACAAAAATCGATGCATTCATATATTTCAACTTTAGGAAGCTCAATTTTTTTTCTGAACGTTTTTTTAATGCTCACTTTGTATTCATGATGAACACCTTTCATTTGCACACAAGGCTTTAATAACATGAATGGAAGCTCTAAAGCTTCTTTTTATTATGTACCTTTTATTTGAACACAAGGTTTTACTTAAATGAATGGAAACTCTAAAACTTCTTTTGTTATGTAAATTAGAGAAGATATATAGTTTATAGAAGTTCTATTTGTATTCATGATCGAAACCTAACATTTGCAAACAATGTTTTAATTACATGCCACTTTCTATGATTTATTTAGAGCCCCTTTTCAATTCACTTTTTTTTTTAGGGAGTTCACATATTTATTTAACCAGTTGAAAATCAAATATTTTATTGCATTTATATATTGACCCTTTCTTTCATCCCTTCTCACATGGTTGTGTTTATCCTCTATACGAACCAACTCAGCAAGCACAGACGCAAATGAAGTCCTTGGTATGGTTTGATAGCTTTCTGTTCCAGAGGCAACACAAGTTTCTTTAAGTACACAATAGTTACCTTGGCTGTGGTGATATTTTTCATCTCATCTATAGCATATTTTAGAATAAACTTTTTCGCGTTTAGTTATAAAATTAGTAATGGATAATAGCCGCCTATATTTTATTATTATTATAAATTTTGTCATTGATTAAATCAAGCCTAACGAGTGTGATGATTGAAAACAACGAAGAACTAATTTAGTAATTACTGTAGTTTTAGTATGGAGATTAAATCTTGGTTTATTTAACATATATATTGGATTTTGATCATACCTATCATTTTAATATTATGATGACTTTGAAATTTCTTACATTCATCAATTAGAATGGCATATCTATATGGACATCATGATGTATGATTAATACTTTTATTTTCAGGTAGGAGAATAATATATAGAGGACTGAGCTATGTAAATGAAGGTTTTTTCCCTTCAAAATGATAGTGACATACATGGCTTTATAATAAATCAGTTTTATAATTTATTTAATTATTTATTTTATTCATATCTTTATTATTTATGAAACCTCACTTTTGTGTTTGTGAGCTTGCTTTCACCCCTTTATTCAAGAAAAATACCATCTATGTATGTATCATAAAATAAGAACAAGATGAAAAGGCAGAAAATGTAAGTAAAAAGTTAATGAATTTTGTTCTCGACAATTAATTTGTTGATTGATCTTGGATGTAGGTTACAATATTCTAGCTATGTCATGATTTTCAATTTTGGGAAATATTCATCTAGCTATATGTTTCAACGGAAATCATATTCAAATTTAACTTTGAGCTTCTTCTTCTTGACATGTATCCCTTGCGGCTCTAATAATTTATCCTCAATTTTTTTAGATAGATTCCCATGCAATTGTCATTAGTGATATATTTTCTGTTATTTATTTTTTAAGGTAAATCCCTATATAATTGTCATTAATTGGTAATATTTTTTTGGGTTAAATAAGTTTTTCATCCATATAAATATATCAAAATTTAATTTTAGTCCCTCAAAAATAAAATGAGATGTTTTCATCCTCACAGTATTTTTTGTTTTATTTTTGGTCCATAATGAATATAATTTTGACATTTTTTGAACATAACTTGAATATTTGAAAGTTGAACATAATAAACAAACATAATATGAGATGTTTTCATCCTCAATTTTTTTTTGTCCTTATTTAATGGATATAATTTTTACATGTTTTTGACATTTTTTGAACATAACATGAACATGAATCTATGAAGGTTGAACATAATAAACTGACATAATATGTATACAATTTAAACATAAAAATGTTATAATTTTGACATTCACATAAAAATAAAGTGGCCATTAAGGACAAAAAAACAAAATAAAAAATTTGTGAAGATGAAAACATTCAGTTTAATTTTTTAGAAACTAAAATCAAAATTCGTTATATTTATAGGGATGAAAACAATTTTTTTTTGGAAGAGGAATTTCAACATGCTATATTGTTGTATTGGACAAGATGTAATATTGTTGTTATTTCATAGTTAAAGAACAATGCTCTTCTCATTCTCCTTAGTCAAATTAAATTCATATACATAGTTCTTCTTTAAGTTTATATTGCAAATGAAAAAAAATTATGCATAAGAAGATTTTTAATATTTCTTCTCTTGCACTTGAATGTAGTATGTTTTGAATGTTTCCATAATGTTTGCTATGTAATCTTCATAAACTATTGTAGGGTTACTATCATTATTTTTATTATTTTTTGGGTGAAAGTGGTGTGACTTGTAACACCCTAAACCCCTGAAGCGATAAATTACACTACTAATATAAATCAGACAAGAATTTAGATGTTACATCTTCGAATAAGTTCAACATGCATAAATAATTTCTCAAAAACATCGTAGCGGAATAATAATAACACCTCATCATCAATTTTAAAAAACATCTCAACAGTCATCCATAATAAAATAAATCACCAAGTAGCCATGTCATCATACAACTCATATCATCATCAATACATAGTCTTAAAATCTCCAACATATATAAGAAAATAAACAGACAGACACCCCTAAATCAGAGCCCGACTCTAAAGACTTCAAAACTAAACGAGGTAGCTTCAAAGCTATCCTCAAACAACTCACCAATTAATAAGCAAACTAGTCAATGACGCCGTCTACCCATCCATACGACTCAACTTCACATACAATAACATAATAATCAACCCGCATTTATGTTATTCACCAACAATTGCATTATCAAATACTTACATCCATACAATCAACAAGTCATCATCACAATCAACACCAAAACAAAATCATGTTTATCACCAAACATTCATCAAATAGTCATAACCAAAAAAATCAACATCATAATCATCAACAACATTTAACACCTCAAAGAAACGATAAAATTTCAAGTTCACATTTCACACAAAGACGAACAATTAGCCACATCATGACATTCATCAATTCAAACACCCAATCTTTAACAACTCATTCACATTCAATCATACTAATATGAATTCAAAGTCTTCTACAAGTTATTCGACCACAAAGTATTGATTTGGCAAAGTTCGTCTAAGTTTATGAAAACTAACATTTTATGATAAATGCTCTAAAGTCAAAGTAAACAAGTTCAAACGCCTCAACCGAGTATACACATAATTCACATATGAGTGCAATACTATATACATATACGTTTCATAGGCTAACTCCAACAAATTCCAAAATTTACCTAAGTTCGTCTCACTTTAACACTTTTCAAAAGAAATACAATTTTCAAAGTGAAGCCATGTTAAAGCTCACACACACCCTTCAAAACATTTTTAAAAATCATGATTACACTTCACAACCCTAATCCTACCTTTTTGCTTTGAGAAAACGAGTTTTTGGAAAATTCACGTTATTGGACCATTCTCAAAAAGTTTATGACATGATTCACAAAACCAAGTTCAATCTAACTCAATTGATGTTTCCAAAGGTTTAGAAAGCTTTACTATAGTTAGATACATTGAAAGAATCAGTTTGGAATGGTTCAGATCGGACCACGCGTGCCCAGAATGACCTAAAAACATAGGTGCTGGGCTGGGCAACTCGCCTTGAGCTCGCCAGGCGAGCTGCACCAGAACAAACAACCTTGTTCTTGGGTTTCCTCTCGGGAACCCTCCAATTTTCACCCAAAAATCTCATTCTTGATCCCCTTGACCCCAAATTCGACCTTAAAACTTGTACATTAGTTTATAAACATTAAAAGACATTCAAAACAACAACAAACATCGAATCATAACACCAATTCACCTCAAATTCATCACTACGTTGATTTTCACTAAAAACCATCATTTTCTCATTTTTCATTCAAACTTCATAAACAACCACACCAATTCAAATCCCAACAATATACAAAACATAAACAAACATTAATGAAGTGAATTCAAACATGTTTCAACAACAATCAACTACCAATTCATGATCCACACTCAATTAATCAAAGTTCATCAACACAGCTCAACAACAACAACTATGGAGTTTAAGCTCTTGACACAACAATTTCATAAAGTTTATCATACCCACAATTTCACATGAAATAGGAGCACGAATTTTATCATTCAAAACCACAAAAACTCACAATTATCACAAAAGCACTTAAACCCATAATTGAAAACTAAGAGATTATGATTAATTGATGAAGATAAACCATCCCCCTTACCTCTAGTTCTTGAAGATTCCAAACCCTAACTTCAATTTAGCTCCTATCCACCAATCCCAAGCTCTCTCTCTTAAGCTCCCCTCTCTCTCTCTCTATCTATCTCTCTCTCTCTATATCTATCTATCTATCTATCTATCTATCTATCTATCTATCTATATATATATATATCTCAAAATGTTTTTGTAGAATGAGTGAATGACCTAATTTTCTCACAAGTGTAGTGTTTATATATTAACCACATAGTTGGGCTTAGTCTCTAATTGTCTTAATGGACTCAACATTCTTACCAACTAATTCACCAAAGTTACTACACACTTAAACCGTCAAAATAATGAGTAATTACCGTCTCTAAATAATTACCTCAACTCACTAGTAATTTAGTAAAAGTATAATTATTCCCACTTAAAACACCAAAAATAATTCTCCACATAAAATGACTATTTTACCATTGCTCACCAATGACCAAAATACCCTTGAGTATAAAATGACTAAAATACCCTTCTTAAGCCAAACACTAATCCCGAATAAAATATATACAAAGACAATTAATCACACACAAGCACATATAAACACACATAATAAATAAATAAAAAAATAATTTTAGCGAAAATCGGGATGTTACATGACTATTATTCATCCGTTTTGAATTTGCTTTTTAGAATTATTGAAGAGTTAAAATTACAGCATGCTATAAATTAAGCTTGAGTTAAGTTAACCTTGAATTGTCCCTATATGGTACCTATAAAAAATCTCCTTCCCCTTTTTTGAAAATTACCACCTTTCATATTCTAACTCTTTCAAATTTAGGAGTTAAATGCCTCTACTATATGAATTTAATATCTACCGTCACTAACTTAAAAAGAAAACTCAAAAAAAAACTGTGATGAAAAAACAATATAACTTCGTAAAAAAAAACAAAACAAACGCGTTTATGATATAAAAAAATAAATGATTAAAATTCTCCATTTTTTTACTTTAAATAAAACATTTCACTGACTCAAGGTAGAATAAAAATTTGATAACTAATTATAACTCACAATTTTTTTTTCTATACTCTAAAAATATATTAAAATAAAGTTACTAAAATTAGAAGATATACATTGAACCCCAAAAAAATAAGTATGAAAGAATTTTTTTTATAATTCAACTACAATTCTATTGATTTTTAATACTAGTGAATGACAAAATTATTTGTGTCAGAATTAATCTTTTTATGTACTCTCTATATTCAATTGACGAAGAAATAAGTTTATAAATATTATTAAAAAAACATTATAATCAAGTTCGTGCGTTGCACGGGTTATATACTCAGTAACCATACAAGACTTACTCTCTAGTGATGTATCAAGGTATGACAGATTTTTCTAAAAAATAATAAATTGTTTGGGGCTGTGTGTCAGCTCTAGTCGAATAAACTCTGGAGGCTTCTTTGAGGGTACACTTTTTGAGTTCTGTTTTTTTTTTTAAAGAACTTTTTGAGTTCTAGAAAGTTTGTTTATCTTAATCCATGTGGATAATAGCCAAATCATGTAGACTAGCATAAATTTATACCACCTCTGATTTTCTTTTTTGTTTGTTTGTGAGGATAGCCAATTCTATAATTTCACAAAAATTAAGTCAAATAAGTTTTTAAGTTGGATGTTTATAACATGTTAATCCTTTAAGTTTATTTTGTTTAAATTGGTCCTTTTAAATCAAAAAATATTTGCATCATTAGCCTAGTTTCATCGAGCTCAGCCAAAACGTATTTGTGTGGTGTATAATTAAATTTTGATTTGAAACAAAATTGATTGATTATTTGATCTATAACGTTGTTGGTGAAACATTTATTTATAAAATTAGATTTGAATTTGTAAACAAGAAGAAGAAAAGGTGCGTAAGTAATTATATTAAGTTTCATAAACACTTTTTGAACTTGTCACCTCAATGTTAAATAATCTATAATCATTTATTAATGAAGTTGACTGAAAATTGATAACAATATAAATATTTTGTGACTTAAAAGATCTATTTATAAAAGAAAAACTTAAACTTAGCCCTGTATTTTTGGTGAACTCTCTCTCTCTCTCTCTCTCTCTCTCTAGCTAAAACACCTCTCGCCGCCACAACCCTCTTTGTCCCCAATCTCCTTCTTTGAGATGTAGCGCCCCTCCCAAGTGGTGCGATGAGCGGTGCTGGCCCTCCGCACCACCCCTCTTCCTGACCTGGCGTTTATGGCGTTGATGGTTTTGGAGGAGTTGCGCAATTTGCAGTTTAAACCTCTACGGAGGCATGCTTGTAGACTTAGTTATCTACGATCTGCTCATGAAACCCTTACGGGTCTGTTTCAACAACTTCTGCTCCCTAATGGTGGTGGTCATTGGCTTTGTTTGTGTTTCAAGGATTGGGTGTTGCTGCTGCGATTGCTTGGTGGTGGTGGTTACACTGCTGTGTTTCGTCATGGCTCCGATCAAAAGCTTCAAACCCCATGATGGTTGACGTCGTTGCGGTTAAGGGTTTCGATTTAAATCTAGTTCTATAATCTAGATCTGTTTGCGATTCCAGAAGGGAGGTGTGTTGGTGTTGCGCACAAAATTATGGTTAATCCGACAGAAATGGAAATTGACTCATTGTCACATGACAAGGCTAACTACATAGTTGTGCTGACATCAGAGGTTACCTTATGTTGTTGCAAGCATCACAATTTCTTTTTCTGCTACCAATGTTATGCTGCATATGTGATTGCCGTATCAATAACATGTATTTGTATTGGATGGATGCAAACTACTGGTGTGCAGGGTCCGTTGGGATCGAAAGGGATGACAATGCCTGCTGTGATCTGTCGCTAGGCCTGTTGGTACGTGAATCTTGTTCGTGTTGGTGGTCGATTCAGACACCATCCCTCAAAAAGATAGGCTCATGCTTGTCTCTGATTAATTGGTTCGTTCAATTCATATTGTTGAGTAGATGTGTCAGATAAGACGTTTTCCTTTCCGGCGGCAAGCTTCAGTTCGGATTCCCATCCTACTGTCGTCGTCATCCTCAAGGTTGTCATCGTTCTTCAAGGTCTGATAAGGGACTGTTGGAACATATGTGGAAATTGAGTAATTGACTAAACACAAATTCCCACAATTGATAGAACTAATGTTGTGTGAATTGAAAAAAGTGGAAGTCCCACATCAGATGGATCACACATTAGTAGTGTTTATATAGTGGGGGTGTACCTCTAATTAATGGGGGTACATAATTATGTGAACGAAGTAAGCACTAGAGAAAAAATATATATTGATATATATTTTATTATTTGGAAATGATAAATTAAATAATTAATTTAATCATTATTAGAAAGTGTTTTCTTAGTCCCCAAGTTTTGCTAAA
>Ga0228711_1012354_pt1 | contig 10474 bp, 10 predicted proteins | sample MedpolnodulmetaG_2_FD_177996 | JGI IMG/M metagenome (GOLD analysis project Ga0228711, IMG submission 177996) | Root nodule microbial communities from Medicago polymorpha collected in Santa Monica, California, United States - brown nodules | ecosystem: Host-associated > Plants > Roots > Nodule...
TATACGTATACATTAAAGAAATCATAAAAACACACATATTAGAAATATTTGAAATATTAGAAATGCAAAAGGTATCAAGAATATATTACCTATATGTAAGCATTCAAGCCTTTTATTTCCTTTTGAGATTTTTTTTTGCCAAGATGTTAGAATTACTATGGTTTAATTGTGTTATGATATGATGTTTTTCTTATTGATAAATATCTAGGAATGCCTCCGAAACATAAAGGAAAGAGCAAGGGCAACAATAGGAAGCGGTATAGTACTCATGTTGTAGACGCAACAACAGAAGCTAGATTAAACCCCATGCCTGTCATTTCTACTGCATCTTCTAGCCAAGGATCATCTGTGTCCTCCCAGGCTAGTGTAGCTGCTCCTGCTATGGGTTCTGCTCCTCCTCCCACTTACATTTGCCCTCCAGTACATCCAGGATATTATGGCATACCTCCTTTTGGGGCCTATCATATCCCACCATATTCAGTCCCACCACAAAACATTCCCTATCCCCAACAACAACAAATCCCTCCACTACAAAACATTCCCTATCCCCAACAACAAAACCCTCCACAACAAAACCCACCACAACCCCAACAACAACAAAACCCACCACAACCCCAACAAGAAAATGTGGTCGAAGAGGATGGTGCAGCCCAGATGAATGGTGGTGGAGAGCTGGTGCCGTATAATGATGTTTTCCCGGATTATCCGAGAGATTCTCGTGGTCGATACATCTTAAAGCCTAGTGGGAACTCGTAAGTATTATCATATTAGCTACATAGTTTAATTTTAATTATTTTATGTATATTTTAAGTTGTAGTAATGTTTATTAATGAGTTTTTATTGGTTCAGCTTTTTGCCGTGCAAACCGGCTGCTAAAGTAATCAGAGCCATAATTCATAATTGCTATCAGCGCTTTTGGAAGACATATGGTGACGTGGATGACAATGAGAAAGAGCGATGGTTTAGGCTCTTTGAGGTTACTTCAAATCTATATCATAATTTTTATTTTATTTCATATGCACAATTTTTATAGTATACTAATTTTCTTTAATATCTTATAATGCAGGGAAAGTGTTCTTGGGTCGGCGGGTATCATGATATAATGCGGCGTAACTTTCATATCAGAGCTGCTGCCCGTTTTTCGGATTTGCTTAGAAGAGCCCGTATTCGGTTTGAGGAGACAAGAAAGCAGCCACATTGGATTGGCCCGCCTATCTTTGATGAGTTGGTTAAGTACTGGGCGTCTGCGGAGTTCAAGGAAAAATCACAGAAAGCAAAGAAGAACCGGGCGTCGGAAAAGGGAGGATGCATTCACACTGGAGGTTGCTTAAGCAACGGCGAGCATGCTGAGCGTATGGTAAAAATTATTAACTTTTATTTATTTTTCCGTATCATATTTAAATTTGATTGTTTTAAATTGATGATATGGTTGGATTTGAACTTTATAATGCCTCCTACCATGTTTGTTCATTGGGAGTGTTCGTCGGGGGCTCCATTAATAAGAAAATAAAGAAAGAGTTGCGTATAATTTGGTAGGTGTGGTGGCTGTCTTGTGGTTGTGCTCGCGGCTGTGTCTGGCTGGTTTTTTCTGTACTGCAGGTTTTGTTTTCGCGGATGTTTTTTTGGGTGTAAGTGTGTTGCGGTTGTTGGGTGGCCTGCTGTCTGGGCGCTGCTGCTGTTTGTGCAGTCTTGCCTTGGCAGCAGGTTTGGTTGCCTCTTATGTTATGACCACTAAATTCATGCATTTGAACATAAATTTTAATGTTTAATTAATTCATAATTTTATTTCTTATGACACATAGGCTTTGAGGTTACGTCGGGATCCGTTTATTAACGAGCTTCACGACGAAACACACAAAAATAAGTCCGGCCAATACTGCGATGAGCGTGCTAGGAGAGTGCAGGTAATCTTTGATAATTATTTGTCACATTTTAGGCCTTAATGTTATTATTCTGTACATGTAATGTATATGTGTCAAAGAGCAAAATTTGCAATAGTGAAAGAGCATTCTGATCACTCTGTTCCTTGTAATGATAATATTTGGTCACTATTCCTTGTAATGAGCATTCTGATTAGTCTGTTCCGAAGAATGTGTTTATGATATGTGAATGATGCATACACATTGAATACTAGGTGTGGTCATTATTCTGTAATGAGAATGGTCATTATTCTGATTACTAGGTGTGAATGATGCATACACATTGAATACTCTCCAGCTGTGTCTTTAACTATTTTGTTATTATTTGAACAAGAGGAGTATGACAGGCAGCTTGCTGATGCTATTGCTCAAGGGTCAACTATTGATCACTCTTTGACCTTCCGCACTTGGAAAAAAGTTGTTGGCGACAAGAACAAAGGAAAGCTCTATGGTCTTGGTAACTTAGCCACTAACTACCGGAAGGGTAGTGTTGCATCAACCCTCCGGCTTACCCTCAATCATGGTGAAGGATCCTCCCAGCAGCCTGAGCTGACGCCAGAGATGCGGGAGCTTATACATAGATTGACACAAGAGCAGCTCACGCAACAGATGGCGAGTCAAGCGGCCCTTGTGCAAGATTTGCTTAACCCCCAAAGATCATATGAGGAGCAGCTGGCTCAATTTAGGCAAGCACAGGCTCAAGATCCCTCCCACACTAGAGCGCCGGTTTTAAGTCCCAATGTTGAGCCTTATCCAGTTGATAGAGATGAGGAGGATGATGTGGATGGAGATGAAGAGGATTGAAGTTGGACCCCTTTGTGATATGCGTCCTTTATGATAGGTTCTCATGCCTTTATCTATTTATTTTCTTGTTCTGGAATATTTGGGGAAGTTTCTTATACTTCCCGGTACAATTTCTATCTATTTGATACTTATTATGATGTAATATTTAGTAAAATTTTAATTTCAATGAAGTTAGACCTAGTAGTTTATGTGTGCTATTACTTTAATTTTCATTGTTAATTACTTTTTCTAAACCAATTAAATTTAATTATTTTTCGAAAAATTAAATTAAATTCTTTTTTATAATATTTTTTTATTATATTTTAATATTTTGATTTTTTTAACAAATAAAAAACATTTTTTAAACAAATAAAAAACATTTTTAAAAAAAAAAAATCGTTCGCAATTTGCCAGGGGTTAACCCCTCGCAAAGTCCCTGACAAGTTATGAAAAGGACTGATGTGATGCTGACACACAGTCTGCAAAAGCCTGCATTGACCAGAAAAGCCTGCATTTTCAGAGACACAGTTTGCCAGGGGTCGTGCCAGGGCCTGTGTCAGGGGCGCATTTGCCAGGAGCTAAAGCCCTGGCAAATTCATTTGCGATGAGCAGATTTGCTGGGGATTTTGCTCCTGGCAAAACCCTTGGCAAACGTCCAATTGCCAAAGCTTTTTGCATTTTGCCAGGGCTTCTGCCCCTGGAAAAATGCAACATTTCTTGTAGTGCTCCTCATAGTATATTGTCAAATGAGAAATGCTAACAACACACATTTTAGCACACACTTTCCAACACACTCTCTTTGAGTAGAATGTTTGTTGTTTGCATTTCTCATTGTCAAATTAGAGGAGCAATCACCAATCTCTTAACCTTAATAATAAGTTTTTCGTTTCACCCTTAAGAACGTCAACACCACATCCTTATCACATAACAATCATATATATTTGGCTTCCTCCAAAACCTTTTCAAACAAAAAAACAATACCCCTAAAAAAAGCAAAAAAATTAAGAAAATTTCGGCTTCTTCCAAAAAATATTTCATATTTGGCGTAGAACTATCCTGCTGATTAGGTAGTTAGATTAACCTAAATAATTCAATTAATTCCAAATTAGTACTTAGTAGAAGAATATCAGGAAGAGGAATACTCTTTAGTAAAAAGTCATTTATTTGTAACATGTTTGGTTCCACGTTTTCATTGACAATCTCACGTTTCAATACAAATATGATTGTGAGATTGAGAAGTTAGAAAGTGGAGAGTTTGGTGTTTGAATCTCTTCATTTATTTTCACTATTACAATTTCTTTTAAATGTTTTGAGATGTATAAAAAAAAGAAAAATATTAACATGTGCCCTTAAGACAGGTGTTAATGTACTTAACATAGAAATTTCACACTTTTGTATTTATATTTATATTTATAAAACTATAATAATTGAGAAAATAAAGATAATAAAAAAAAACGAAGATCATCTTACACAAAAGTTCGTTGGACGTGCATTTATGACAACGTAATTTGCAATTTTTCCAAATAGACACCATCTTTAAAAGAAAAGTAAAATGACTATATTAGGAAGATGACAAATTCTCCCACCTTTGATTGATGATGATTTAAGAATTGGTAAAACATTAACGATGCTTAACAATGACTCAGTCAACGTTCACTCGGTAAAATAAAGGGTGTCTACAATTTTTATTTTCCAACACCAATATAATATATTATGAAAATGTTAACCGGTGTTTGGCACGGGTTAGGATATTAATAAAGAAAATTATATAGCAAAAAAAAAAGGACGGGTGTTTCATAGGCACCGGTTAGCATGATCGATATTATTACTGTGTCGTTATACGATGACCAGTTCACAATAGAACCTGTCTAAGAAGATTCCCTATTCTTATTTATCAATCGATCTCAATGTCTCCCATAAGAGGATATCCATCAATTTCATTGAAGAAAAAGAAAATCTTTTGGAATTAATTAATTATAGTGACCCAAGTGGGGCTTGTGTCCCAGACTTAACCTGCTGTTCCTGTCTCCATTAAACGTATATGGAAGCTTCGGTGTGGGTCATGTAGTGGGTGACTTTCCAAGTGGTGCATGAATGATTGCTATTCAATACAATGATAATGCATGTGACATTGCATGTGTCATTTTTATGTCTCTGACAATGAACCATTGAACCTAAACCTTTGTTTGAAATTTTATAAGGAACACATATTCAAATTCAAAAATCTTCTTAAAGTTTTAAATTTGTGCAACATGAACCTCCACGATTCACAATATAGGCCATGGATGAGTCAAGTACAGATGCATAATTCATTTATTCTCTTGGTTTCTTCTATCAAGTATAATCTATTTTTATTTTATTTAATTATGAAAAATTATTCATATTTATATTATCTGTCTTCAAATACTATCGAAAAGCAAAAAAAAACACTAACAAAATATTTGTTTCCACTCATTCATCTATACTTTAAAAACCAAACAAAACTATATTTTCAGTTAAAATGAAAATAGGAATAAAAAAAAAACTAAACAAATTGTCAAATAAGCTATTGATATTTAAATTTTAAATAATGAACATTTGACATACGAATAGATTATCTTTTCTATTTTGAAAAGAAATTATTATCTTCTTCCTTTTGTGGTTAAACTAGATTATCTTTTTTATACAGAAAATTACTTTCATATGTTCAGTTGTATTATTACACTCCAACTTGTTTACTAAGCAATACTTTACTTCTCAACCTGTACAAAGCATTATTAACTTAAACTACTTGCACCCGTAGAGAAAACCCTTGTAATAATAAATTAGAGTCAAGTTGCAAATTTATTACTCACAATTCACAATATAAAGTTTCCTTAAAAAAAAATCACAAAGTTATATTAAATGTACCACAAGCTTCTTTCGTATGCTGAAGATGACTTAATAAGAATGGAACCACTTCCAATTATGTTATATACTCAACATTTACTAAGTCTTCTCCACCAATGATAATAATGTTGTTAAACAACTTCATTAACGGGATAATTTAGCTAAGAAACTTGTGAAATAAAATCAAAGTAAGCATGAATATCAAAACAAATGTTTTTGGAAAGAAACTGCAAATTTTATTTCATCATTGTGGTAATATACCATACAAACACAAAGGGCAGATATCAGCATCAGTACACAATGTAGAAGTTACAGTGACAAGTTCATAAAAAAATGAAGCCTTAAAAAAACTAGGGCCTGGTATAAAAAAACAACCTTTCCCAATGGAAAAAGATTGTCATGGCAGACATGTATAACTTGCCGCCACGGCCAAGGCCCCCGAAAACAAGGCTTCATAACTCTGAACCAGACAACTGCAACAACCCTAACAAGAGCACAAATACCGATACCTCCCTTTGAGTCAAAACACCTATGGACACCGTGGTACACATAACTGTAAAAACATAGACAGAGGGAACTAAGAAATTGTGGCAAAACCGATACAAAGCTGAGCTAAAAACATCAGGTGCCAACCCAAAGTAACAAAGATTCCTAACTCCAGAACCCGGTAGTTGTGTTCTCAGAGATATGCAGCCATTTAAAAGGCAGCAACCAAATACATGGTGCCAAAAACAGAATTCCAATCAAAGGAATCTGTAAAAAAATATGGTTAAATGACTGCATACTCCGGAAAAAGGGACCCGAGTCGCTGGATGATGATCAAGACCCAAAGTTAATGGACCAAAAAACTACTATGCTGTGTAACTAGACTTCTGCATGTTCTGTATCGAGCCTAAATTGCCGTGTGAGATTAAATCTTGCAGTTCAGGAAAGGATGTCACACCTCCAAAGAAGTTCAACAAGCATCTCAACCACGCTGCTGCTGATTGAATTGCAATGCTGGATATTTAATCCCAAAAGGGTGTGGCCCAATTTTCTCAAAGTGGGTAAGCTCCTGTCCGTAACCAAAGTGCAGCCTGACAGAGAAAGAATCTGTAGATTTATCTGTTTTGCGTGTGCCAGGGCTGCTATCCCAGAATCGGAGATCGCACACATGGAAACATCAAGATCAGAAAGCAATTGGCAATGCTCAGCAATTGCTATCAAGCTAGCATTGCTGATATTTTTACAACCTTCAAGGTTCAGAATTTCGAGAGTCCAACCATGCAGATTGACCAGGGATGAAACTACTTTGTCGGTAAGATTGATGCAACCACTGAGATTAACTTTAACAAGACCAGCCTCGGAGCTCTCAAGCAATGGAAGCAACCCAGCATCTGTCACTCCCTTAAGTCCAGTCAATTCAACTTGTTGAAGCTGAGGGCACAGCTTTCCGAGTACAGAAAGGGTAGCGTTGCCAAATCCAGGGCAGTTACAGATCGATAATGAACGAAGTGATTCACAAGGAGATACAGGTGACAATTCCAAGTCCAGATCCTTGATCCCAAAGCAGCTTACCATAGAAAGAGCTTTCAATTTTGCACCACAGTTAAAAAGGACACCGAAAAACCCAAATTGGGTAATTCTGTGGCACTCTTCCAATTGTAGGCTTTCAAGTGATATAGCAGCCTTGGTGAATGAAATCAATCCGTTGTCTGAGAGAAATGCACACTTATGAAGATATACGCTTTTCAAATTAGGACAGCCCTTTCCAACAGCTTCAATCCCAACATCGGTTACTCCTCTGCAGGATGCAATTGTGAGTGACTTCAGTTTATGCAATCCATTAGCATTTCCCATAACCCAGAAGCCTCTCTCACTAACATTTGGGAGGAAATTAAGGACAAGATCGGTAACTGTTTTGCCATAGTGTCCAATAACAGCTAGAGAGAGATCAGAAACGGCCAGTGCCTGAAGCTTCACCTTTGTCAGAACCAAAGAAGTCGAAGAAAACAGGCCAGCGATTCCTTGATCCCCAACACCGGCACAGTCCTTGATAGATATAGCCTTAAGATTTGGGCAGAACTTTCCAATGGCTTGTAGACCTTCATTGCGAATGCTAGGACAAGACTCTAATGATAACTCGGTCAGATTCGGACACTTCTTTGCAACTGCGATTAAAGCCTTGTCGGAAATTGCAGGGCATTTGCAAAGGTCAAGTTTCTCTAGCTGTTGACATCCATTAGCAATCTCAATAAGGCCTTCATCACCAACAGAAGAAACGTTCCATAAAGAAAAAGACTTTAGAGAAGGACATCCGCTAGCAACTGCTTTAAGACCTAGAGTTGTCACACCGCGTTCCGAGTTGCTTCCACGGATTGAAAGCTTCCCTAATCCTCCTCGTGATGAAGTTCCGACTGCAATAGCAGCAAGTCTGACATCGGTTGCCTTCTTTCCTTCCAAGCTCCGGGAAAGGTATCCCTCACCTCCAAACTCTTCACTGTCACCTTCCATTTTATTCTCATCATCCGAGGAGGTACTTTTGTTGCTACAGATTTCACTCTTGCAAATATTGCTTAGAAGCATAAGCCAACGTTTGGAAACACAAGCGGATGCACTCCTTTCTTCACCAACAGGCAACCTTCTAAAGATCTCAAAGAGGCACTCATCTGGCAAAGATTCAATAGATGTTTTCTGCTTCTGCTCAAACCATTCTCCATCGAAAACAAACGGAACACTGACACGTGATCTCTTCTGAGGTGGATAGTAGACATCAACTTGAGGGCCAAGAGACAGGAAGAAATTTGCTTCCTTGGGGTTTGTGTATAACCCACCATGGCAAAAGTTATCACCTGAGAACATAAACAATTGAGCAAGATCATCAGGAATGAACAAATTGCGCATATAAACATAATGATCTATGTCTAATATAAGTTATAACCATCAAATTCAACATAACTGCTTAAATCAAACCTATGCATAACAAACTTATCAAAGCAGAATCCTATGATATCAGAAAAGTAAAATTCTTAAAACAATATATGCTAAAGTATCTCACTATCTCATTAAATCTATAATCTCTTTGTATCTCTAATCAGATCTGCTAATCAATCAAAACTATGTCATACAAACCCTCCCATATACTAATCTCATAGATCTATAACACAAATAATATTACCCAGTTGAAATTTCACCACTTAACCACATGATTATCCATACCACATAACAAATTAAGAGAATTAAGATCAAACCCATGATTATTTCATAAAAAATAGATCAAAATCATCATAAAAAAATAAACTTTCCTATGAACATCAAAATCATCATCTAATGAATTATATAGAACCACATGCTACTATTTTTGGTTGCAAAATTTAAAACACACCCACAACCTAAAAATCTATGAATCAAATAAAAAACGCAAAGAATCAATGAAATTACCAGAAAAGCCGAAGACTTGAGACATGGGTGCAGCTGAAACAACCCTCCAAAGAGTGCAAAAAAAGCAGCAAAGAAGAAGAAGAAGAAGACGGTGAATTTGATTTGTGAGTATTGAAGGCAATTATGCATAAGAGATTGAGAGAGAGAAAGAGAGGAATTGAAGGTATGAAATCGTGGAAATTGGAAACCCTAATTGAAATAGGGCAAAAAAAAGAAAGAGAAAATTTGGGGGTGTTGAAAGAAGAAGAAGAAAAAGAAGATGAATGAAAAATGAAGGGAAAAGGGAAGGTTTTTATTGTAAGAGACAAGTGGGAAACGGATTCCCATACAATGAATGGTTCATTAACACATGCAATGTATCTTGCATTCAATATGGAAAGTGGGGTTTCCTTTTCTATTTTATTCTTTTCTTTTTTCCCACTATCATGGTTTTTTTATATTTTCTCTTTTGTTTTTCTATTTGTTTTTTTTACCTTATCTTTTAGTATAAGAATTGATGAGAATGGTAATCAATGAGTTTTAATAATGTAATCAATGACTAATGGCTTGCTTGAAGTTTAAGAAAGTTGATTGTTAGCTAAGAGAGACTAAGCTAGAAATGGTTTCAAAAATGAATATGCTGATTTTTTTTGGACAATGGTCATAATTTTCCCATAAGTTTCCTAATTAGTAGGGAGAAATTTTCTTCAATATTTATACATTCATATTCATGTGGTAAATTTACCAAGACAATATATTCATATAGTAAATTTATCAAGACAAGTTTTTTACTGTAGCAAAACAATTGTATTTTCATAGATTAAATGATAATCTCTGTGAGCATAATTCAATTGGTAGGAACAATATATTGCAACAAATATAATGTAACATTTAAATTTCAGATTTCTCGTTTATTGATTAGAGGAATTATTGATTAAGCATGCTTGGTGGAATATTAGCTCATGGTTGTGTCCTCGTATAAATTCATATAGATGAACAAATCATAGATTGGTGGTTTGTAGAGTCATGTCATAAATTCATATAGATGAACGATAATCTCCTTAAACATAGCTCAGTTGCTACTAACAATACATTGCAACAATTAGGATCCAAGGTACAAATTTCAGATTTTTCACTTATTCACTTTTAGATATACATTAAAAGAATGATTGATTAACCGAACTTGGTGGAATATTAGTTCATGGTTGTGTTCCCGTAGAACAGTCAAATAGACTTGCTCTTATACTATCATCGAGAGCTTGATAAACAACAAATCCTGGATTGGTGGTTCGTAGAGTCATGCCATGATCGTAATATTTGGCTTGAAAAAATGACATGTCTGAATGTCAAACAATTACGCTAAGAAAAAAGTTATTTTTCTCAGTTGATTAGTTGTTTGCTTGGTTTATTCGTTGTATATTTCGTCGATAAGATGGTATTATAACTTACCTGCATCTATGACAATGATCTCTTTTTTTTTTTATCAAACGATTACGCTAAGAAAT
>Ga0228711_1012355_pt1 | contig 10472 bp, 7 predicted proteins | sample MedpolnodulmetaG_2_FD_177996 | JGI IMG/M metagenome (GOLD analysis project Ga0228711, IMG submission 177996) | Root nodule microbial communities from Medicago polymorpha collected in Santa Monica, California, United States - brown nodules | ecosystem: Host-associated > Plants > Roots > Nodule...
GGCAAAGGTAAGGAGAAAGCTTTGGACTGATCGTGCTTATGGATCTATGCTTGTGCTGTCTAGTTTTATTATGTTATTGTAGCTATATGTATCGTGATGAGACTTGTTGTACTCGTTTCATTAGACTGATCATGCTCAAATAATGTAATATATGACTCTTGTATCTGAATTCCGACTTATGTCGCTTCCCGTATTGTATGATTTAATGTATCCAGTATCAGTTTTAACGAACGTATTAAGTATTCTAGACACTTTTAATACGGGCGTTACAGAAAATAATTTTAAAAAATTAAAAAATCCTAAAAATATTTAAAACAAATTTAATTTTTTGAAATATGAAAAAAAAATGGAAAATTATATAATTTTTTAAAATCTGAATATATAATTTCGAAAATTATTAAAAAATCTGATTTTTTTTTAAAATCATAATAATAATTTCGAAAAAATTTCCGATTATATATTTAAAAAAAAATATTTTTTGAAATATGAAAAAAAATGGAAAATTCTATAATTTTTTAAAATATAATATTATGTGGCATGCCACGTCAGCGCCACGTGGCAAAAGTTGCACAGTCAGCAACTGCCACGTGGCCAAAACCATGCCACTTCAGTGTTTTGATGGGGTCAGGGATCTTTTTAAAACAAAAAAAAAATTTACAGGGATGTTTTTACGTTTTTTTTACAAGGACTAAAACTAAAAAACGCCCAAATTACAGAGACGAAATGCATATTTAAGCCTTTTATTTATTATTTCTATCTGCTGATATAGGTTTGAACAAAGATTTCAAGAAGATGTTGAGTGAAAATGCAGATTTCAAAACACTTTCATGAAAGAAATTCACGCGGCATTTGATGTAACTAGGAAGGTTGAAATTATCCTTATTTATTTCGTTTTTAGTTCTTATTACATGTTTTGCATCTTTTAGTCCATCTAGCTAGTCATATATTCCGCCTTGGAGGTTACTTGATGATATTTAGGATTTTAGCTACTTGATTACGCATTGCTTGCTTATATTTAGTTTCATTTATGGAGAATCTTCTTGTTGACCGTTTAAACTCACATGATATTGCAGATTTTATTCACATTGGATAATGGGCTGGTCATAGAAAAAGTTGTCATACCCTGTGATCCAGGCGGGACTACTGTGTGTGTGTTTCCAGTCAAGTTGGATGTGCCATGAATTGTCAATTTTCCTATACAGGAAGGCAAGCCTTTTTTCTGTCTATAATGATCGATTCAGTGGCTACACCGTCTTTACTTTTGCTGCATGTTTTTCATACAATGTAATTATGCAGAATGGGTCTGAAGAGACGTCTTACTTCCACGGAAATAGCCGAGCAGTCTGTTTTTGCAAGACGGTTATTCACAAGTGAAATTGGTTCCATCACCAATGTTGTATTTATGGTAGGTCAGCAATTGTACTGAGAATTCTAAAACTTATTGTATATCAAGTTCTACTTTGTTCCTAGCAAAGAAGATGCCACTTCTGTTTATAAGGATGAAAATAGGTCAGACAGCCCGACGTAGCGCACATTAGGCTTAGTAATCTAAGGAATAAGTTGTTCTCATCATGGTGCTTCTTAGAGAAATTGGATTATTCATTTTCCTAATGGTTAGTTTCTCTCATTCATCATGTAAATTGCATTTATTTTATCTTCTCGATTAACTCTATCATTAGATGATTCTTTTTATTTCTTGTAAGTTAAGATTATAAGCTAATATGCACACTTGAAGATGGAAACTTGGTTAAGTTTACACAATTCACTATAACAAATGAGCTGATTTCACAGGGATATTTCCCAGGGGCAGAAACCCCTGGCCATTTTGCTTGGAGCAAGGTCCTGTCAAACCCCTGCCAAAACACCTTTTTGGTTCTGCCAGGAGCAAGCCTACTAAGCCTTGTCAATATCCCTCACAAATGACAAGATATGAGTAAACAAAGGCTTACCCCTCGCAATTTTTTGTGTTACTTATATAAGATTAATTTCACACGCCCTCAGTTGAATAAGGAAGGTAATCCAATCCCTCTTTTTATGACTCTCAGATCAAAATCTTCGTCGCAATCACTCTCCCCCATAAGCACCGCACACACATCTTCTCTCAGATCAATTTTTTCAGAGATAATTGAGTAACACATTTGATTTTTTTATTGGTTTAATTATTGATGATTGAGTAACACATTTGATTTTTTCAAGGAAATTGGAGCAAGTTTTGAGGGGTCATCTTATTCTTCTGCTAACATGTCTGAGGATGCACAGGTTCCAGCTGAAGCTCATGTCTGATACGAGAGCGTGAAAAAGAAGAATAAGGACTTTTTAACCCCCACTGACAAGTTGGACGAATTGAAGACACAACTCGTCAAATACTTTATCCATATTGGTGAAAATCAAAGAACATCTCATGTAGTAGCACATGTGTCATGCGTGGACTTGGGGGAGGATAAGAAAGAGGACTTTTGAAAGCCCGTGTATTTTCCACAACTTATTGAAGATGATAGTGACATTGATTACATGTTTAGGTTAATGGTTCAAAATAACATTTTTCGTCTTTATGTCTGATCCATTGAAGTGTAATATTTATTAATGTGTAATAATGTACTGTGTTCGAATTTATGTCCTAATGTTGAATTTTAATGAATTTGTGTTATATGTAATTTAACGACGAATTTGTGTAATTTAGATCGTTTATGTGTGATTATGTGATTTTAGGAATTTAACGATGAATTTGTGTAATTTTGGATCGTTTATATGTCATTAAGTGTGGTTAAGTGATTATGAGACATTAACGACGAATTTATGTAATTTGGATCGTTTATGCGTGATTATGTGATTCACTACGAATTTTTGTAATTTGGATCGTTTATGTGTGATTATGTGATTATGTTGTTAAACTGGTGTAATTCGGTTCAATTATGAGTGCGTAAAGATTATGGGTCATTAATGACTTGGTTGCCATGCATTTAATGTTGTCTGGTGATATATCAGTACCCAGCGTGAGTTAACTCACGTTGCGTTTAACACATGCGTGACTTAAGTCACGTTGGGGGTATTTTAGTCAGTTTGTATTGGGATGAGCAAATCTTGATAGGAGAAGAGTAATATTCATATATTAATATACATAAATTTTGGTTTTAATAAGTGTGTAAAAAAACTAAGTTTCGAGTTTCACACTAATTGTCTCTTTACCATTTTTTTCTTTTTTTCAAAATAATTATCATTTTAGAATACCAATGCATCATTTATTATTTTTTTCCTCATTATTATACCCTTATTTATTGAATTTCATCCAACTTAACTACTCCACTAACTACAATTAATAAGGGTGTTTTAGTAAATGATACTAATTTTACCATCATAATCAACACAATTAATTATTTCCTTAATAATCGTGCATAAACCTTAAAGGACTATTATTTAGAGACGGAGGGAGTATGTTTTAGCATAGTTAAGACTTATCATATGTCACTGGAAACATAACTCAGTTGGTAGAGACATTGCATTGTTGTTATATGCACGGGGTGAAGTTCAAACCATAGACACCACACTTATTCACATTAAAATATGATGTATTCACCTTAAAAAGTGAATTCTAATCACTAGTATACTTAAAAAAAAAAAAAAACTTAAGATCATCTTCATTTTCTTTTTCCATTACTAAAGTCTTAAAATATTTATATTTGTATAAAAAGATTTGGATTCATATAATGTTATGTTTTTATATTTATATTTTCAAAACTATAAAAATTGAGACAATAGAAAAGCAAAAGATTTTAACCCGTTTTACCAATGATAACAAAAAAAAAAAAAAGTATTCTCACATATATAAAACGTATTTAGTTCTCTAATTTTATACATTTTAACTAATATTTGGCGAGTTCTACAACATCATCCATGACACTCTTAAAACTATTATCTTCAACTTTCTCAATATCTTCACTCTTTTTATCATCTTCAACCTTCTTATCATGTCGAGGTTTTCTTCATCTCCAACTATCATATGACCCTAAACACACTTAAGTTCATTATATTTGTGCAGTCTAGAAAAATATTTAACTCCTTTGCCTGATGCTTCCATTTGACGGCGATTTTCACATAATGGACTCGTAGGAGGCATTGAACACTCGTCCTTCATATATATTGTAATAAAGGTTATGATTGTTATACACATGCAACAATAACACTAAATGCAAATTAAAAATAGACAATTTTATCTACATAAAATGATTGTTATTCACGTATTCAAGGCACATGACTCAGTTATTTTCTTTTGGTGCACCTTGTAACATATTATTTTTTTTCCGCGGTGCTCATATTTGGTCGGAAGAACTACTACATTTTTTATATTTTTGTGAAATAAGAATGAAGAAATCCCATATCTGGAAAAGTCATCCATTTTTCATGAATAACCTAAAAGCGTGTATGACCTGATTGAATCATCTCTTCGACCTGAACAGGTCAGGATAACCTAAAAGGTTATCGTTTACCTCTCTTATAAGATCAAGATGGATTACGGAATGAGACTTAACATACCAGTCCAGTAGCCCGGAAACAACGTTGTTTTAGTTCGGGAATTGATTTATGTGTGGGAAGTTGTGTTGCATTGGAGAATTAGGCGACTAATTAGATATACCTGAAAATTTGATGATTGCTCATAGAAGTGTTGGTGTTGCACGCCATGAAAGCTTCAGATGGAGTTCAAGAAACATAGGAGATTGAAGAAAATTCGAGAAATGCATGTGAATGCAGAGAAAATTGCAGGCAAAATAGAGAAAATCTTCAAAGAAAATGCAAAAATTTACGAGAAAACAGAATCGTGAGCCAATTCACGAAAGGCTCATGCATGAGACCAAAATCAGAGAGTAATTAGAAGGTAAACCTCATAGATTGAGTGAATGATATGAAGATCAAGTTAGTTACAAACTTACTATATACACAAAAAGTAAAAAACTAAATGACTTGCTCAATAAGTTACCAGTTACCTTTAACTAACTAGAAGTAGTCTAACTAGCTATGATTAAGATGTTGAAATAGATTGATGACTGGTGGTAACCGGTTGATCTTGAGAAGATGTTATCCTCTAATAGTTAGTGCATGCCAAAAAAAAAAAGGCGAAAATGTTAACTAGTACCCCGGTGCATTAGTTAACAAAAACTAATATAGAAACTTTGCATTGAAAAGTGGTGAAAAGTAGAATGTTCAACTTCATCAAAATCAAAAAGTTGTTTTTATGAAAAATTTCTATTTTTACTTCCTTAACAAGTGCCCTGGTGGCACCGGTTAAAATGAATGAAACATTATAGAATAAAAGATAATATGATTGGATAATGCAACAACCAACTGAATTCTAGCTTTCCCTATAATAAACACAATACTTGACTAAAAAGGGTCAAGGATCTTTTCTATTGTATATGTCTTTTTGAACACTTACCTTGTTAAAAAATTTACATCCATATGTTTGCATATATATAACAATACATTTTTATGTAGATTACCCACCTTACATTTGTAAGAATTTAAAGAAGCACAGTAAGAAATTATCCTAATGTCTCTATTCCTATATGTTGCCGGATACGGACACCGATACACCGGCACGCCAACACAGCTAATAATTTAAGAAAATCGCATAATTCAATATAATTATGTGTGTCGGTGCCGTGTCGGTGTCGAACACGACACGTGTCCGACACTGGGACACACATGATCCGAGGAGTATCCATGCTTTCACTTTGATTTTTCACTTTAAATTTCATTTACATTCCTTGTATCTTCTCTATAATGTTTATGTGGTTTACTAACCAAAGGCATACATGACATCAAAATTGCCACACACATGACATGCCAATCTAATAAGAAAAACTTAATTTACATTTATCCTGTGCCATCTCTTGCTCTTTGATTTTATCAAGATGGAAAAAGTTACTAATTTAAATTTTACAAAATGTTAAGCAGGGCTTCCAAAAAGATGAGCTTGCCTACCCATCCTTCTTGGCAATCCAAAATTCTGATAACATCTTATTTCACCTCCAAATCCAGCTGTTACTATTACCAAACCCCATGCTGAAGGATGAACTGCTGAGGAGCCATCATATGCTGAATAATTAGAAGACCAAGATGAACCTGATGGAGTAGCTGCATTAGACATCGAAAGAGCATCACCGTATCTAATCGATGCAGAATCCGAAGAAAACGAATCGCCAAACCCTGAATTCGTTCTAGAAATAGCTCCATGATCTTCTTCTACTTCACTTTCTGTTACTTGGTTGTTGGTTTTCTTTGGAAGAGGTGGTAACGTTCTCTTACTATTCTCAAACGAATCGCCTATTCCTGATTCGCTTCGCGAAAGCGATGCAGGGTCATGCTCTGGAGAACTTGATGCACCTTCTGTTACATGATTATTGCCTTTCTTTGGAAGAGGTGGAAGCATTCGTTTCGAGTTCTTTTTCGATTGATGAACCGGAACTTCTGGTGGATCACCTTTGATCATAAATGGCCAAGGTATTGCTACTGAAACATCTTTACATGGAAAGTGTTCATGAGATTGAGTAGTAAGTACTGTTCTAGATTTTCCTGTGCTTGAATTTCTATGCTCTTCATGCTTCCATACATATACTTGTGAATCTTCACTTGCACTTATTATAAATCTTCCATTTGGACTAAATGATGCTGCCATTTGGCTGTTTGCATTTCGAAATCCTGGTTTTACCGGACACATACATTTAACTGACACGTCGAGACAAATAATAGTTTGAAATAAAATCTATTGAATACAATGACATATGTAGGTGTCGTGCGATATCCAGATACAACTCTATCAGAATTGTCGGTGCTACCTATATTCTATTAACTAACAAGGCAATTACCTTTAAATTTATGAACAATTTCTGTACCATCCACAATTCTTATCCTTGAATCAGCTGAAGTAACAAGCACTTCTGCTGGATTACATGGAGCAAACTGAGAAGATGCAAAACAAGTTAATATGCATTCTTGACATAAAGCAATATTAGATAGTAAAAAATTCATAAAACTATGGTAATTTACCTGAAAGCCAGTAACTTTTTTTAGCTGAGATTTCTTCTTGTTTCGAAGTTCAATTGTGCTTGTTTGAGTTAATTTATAATCTGGTTGCCATATAGAAATGAGGGTTAAAAACTTAGAATATAAAATTTATGAGTAAAATAATTTGTTAATATTCTAAATTGATTTATGATCATATATATATAATATAAATATGAATAGGAGACAAGTAGAGTAACCAATACCTTCTATGCCATAGGTACGACAATTCCCCTTTTGTGTACCAACTAGAACACCCTACAATACAAGGATGAACAAAACCAACATAAATCATTAAACTTTGTCAGAATCAATGTATAATTATTAAAATTTGACAAAATTATTGTACAATTACAAGTGAAAATTCTAGTAACGAAACAAATTAGAATTTGGCAAACAGTCATTTTGTTTCTTAAATATGTGATATATTATCATTATAATCCTTTAATGTATCAATATTACATATACATCGGCAAGTGTATATTTCGTAGAAAATTCATGGGCTAAATTGATTAATAAAAAAAGCATTCGAAAACTATGCTATCTAACTAAAGATATATCGGCGGACTAAATTGACTAACAAAAGATATATTTAGGCATGCTTTTGTAATTTCAGCATATTCAAGAACTATTATTGTGACAGCACCTCACACATTTAACTAACAAAATGATATCACCCAATTAAGAAAGTTGATAATTTTAAAATATAAAGTAGAGGAAAAAAAAATGCATACTTGACCATCTGGGGTGTAAGAAACAGCTGTAACCATTTCATGAATATCAGTCCAATCCACAACAAGACGAGCAGAGATGTTCCACATTCTGACCTTAGCATCAAGGGAACCACTAATGAAATAATCTTCATCCATAGGGTTGAATTGAACACATGTTACTGCCATATCCAATTAAGTAAAATTCATTTCCAACAACATATATCCAACAAGATATACCAAAAAGAAAAGACAACACTGCAAAATAGAAAATGTTCAAATATATTACCATAATCATTATGTGCAAAGAATTTCAAGCATGTCTTGGTTTCCAAGTCCCATAATCTCACTGTCTTGTCCATTGAAGATGAAAGAAGTAGCTGCAATGAAAAACAAAATCTATGTTAATAGAAAGAGTAAAAAAAGTAGAAAATTTCAACATTTTATTGAGTCACAACCAAAGTTCTAAAATGCCATTCTCAATGTCAAGATCTTAGTGGCTTCCAAAACTACATATTAATATATATCTAAATTAAAAAAACTAGATTTAAAAAAATTGTCAATATTGGCAATCACAAAAATATTTTTGATACCTCTAGAATAAATACTATGATCACATCACATCAATTACATTTGAAAGCAATTGTCCATGTCGTAATGAAATACTGACACAAATACTAGAAACCATAGATGTCACAGTGCACGTCAATATCGATAATCATATATCAAAATAAAATATTTGAAAGTAACTATATGTATCAGTGTCATGGAGATGTGTCGAGTTGCATAGAGATCATGCCACAAGTGTGACCATAAGTTAAAACTTAGTTCACAATCAAATCATAACCTCAACAATTGGGAATGTAATCTAAAAACCTTGTCATTACCAAAACAAAAGTAAAAACATTCATCTACTACTAAAACCATACCTGAGATCTAGACCAAGACAAATCCAAAACTTCATCCAAATGACCATGAAAAGAACAATAAGGTTTCTCAGAAAAAGTAAAAACATTTTCAGGAACATGAACATATTCAGGAATAGCTGCCCCTCCTCCTCTTTTACTTCCAAATTTCCCTTTCTTCTTAACCGAACTATGAGTATCAACATTTTTCTCTCTTTCCATAGAACAAATCAAAGAAGGATGAATAGGAGTAAGGTTCCCTTCCTCAGCTCTCATACTCATAACCTCACATTCTTGAACTTCCCAAATATGTATCACTTTATCCTCACCAGCAGTAGCCAAAAACCTTCCATCCAAACTAAACTTAATAGTCCAAATACACCCTTCATGTGCTTGAAACTCTTGACACAAATGTAAAGCTGAAAGCTCTTTTTGTGATTTCCCACTTTGTCTAACCTTAACCCATTTATTCTTCCCTTGAGATTTGTTTTGATCAACAACTTGTGGTACAACAACTTCTCTTTCACGTTCACCAACAATTCCACTTGCTACACCTTTAATATTCTTCAACAATGAAGCACCTCTTCTTTTACTTAACCTTAAACTTCTGGATATATAAGAATCTGAACCTAGCTTTTTACCATATCGATCGTTTCTTCCGTAATTACGTCGTCTCATTATATCATTTATAAACTGATTATGTCCAATGGTATTCTCAAATTCTTCCATTGTTAACTGTTTACCTGTTTCTAAATCGCTTAACCGATTCCACGTTCCGTTTTCACCGTATTCCTTTACAATAAACTCTTTTCCAGTATCTAAATTTTTTATTAAAAAGAATGCTCCAAGTCCTGAGCTGGATGTTACCATCGGTGACGCCGATGGTAAATGCCTGACAGAGGAATCTCCAGAATCCCTCACAATAATTCTGTTTATATCTGCATGCCGAGCACATGTGCTCGGCATGCCTATATCAGTATTAGTTCTTGTTAACCTTTGCTTTGAAATTTTTCCTATGATCTCCTCCTTTCTTAATTTTGTACAGAACGAATCGATCTCACCTTCAGATCGCGATCGAACTAGGACATATGAAGCAGGAGAATGATCAGATTTTTGCTGAGGGGAACCAGATGAAGTTGTAGTATTTTTGGAAACCGAAGAAGATGAAGATGAAGATGAATTATCTCTAATGGAATTTGACCAGACAGGAGTTTCTTGATTCTTGTTCTCGAATTTTTTCGTGATGGCGCGGCTAATAACAATGCTAGTGGCTTTAAGATTCTCTTTATTTTCATCTAATCCCATACTTCCAAGCAATCTTCGTCTTCTTTCTGTGATGGATCCCGGAGCAGCCATCCATATATCATAGTTTGGAGCAATGCCGGTAGCCGGGGGAAGTTCCGGCTTCCGGTGTTTGGCGGGGTGAATGGAGGAGACTGCAGAGGCAAAGGATAACCGGCTATCTTCATAATCATCATCTTCATCAGAAGAAGAAGCTAAGTCATCGGGGACGGCGGTGGAGAGACGGTTATAGGTTTCAAAGAAATGTAAGTCGTCCTCGTCGTCGCCGAGGCCGTCCCAATTCATGGTCAGCGTCTTTCGGCGTTCCATGGTGGCCATCGGCGGCAGGAGGTTTTGGAAATGGAATGGAAAACGCTATGACAAATATGAATGGAATGTAAGCGTTTGAATTTTAGTATTATTATTATTGTTTGCTAAACAAACTAATAATAATAATTTTTATTATTTTATCATAATGTTTTCTTTTTTTTGTGATTTTTTTTTTGTTTGTGTTGTGTTT
>Ga0228711_1012356_pt1 | contig 10472 bp, 4 predicted proteins | sample MedpolnodulmetaG_2_FD_177996 | JGI IMG/M metagenome (GOLD analysis project Ga0228711, IMG submission 177996) | Root nodule microbial communities from Medicago polymorpha collected in Santa Monica, California, United States - brown nodules | ecosystem: Host-associated > Plants > Roots > Nodule...
TATATATATATATTCCGTAAAGCACTTGTACAAGTTGGACTGAGAACCAAAGTATGGTTATATAGTACTACTACTTGTAGTGCGGTCCATTTTCAAAATTCAATAAATTTGTCCTTTCAGCAAAATAAATTTGTTAATCTATTTAATACAAACTCCTGAATTTGACTCATTGAAACGTAGTAAACCTAATTTTGTTAGTTTTTTTCTCTCTCTGTGTTACTTAAATTATTGTGAATTATATTATTTATATGATTGTTTAATAATATATTCATTTTCAAATAATTTTTTTTCTTCTTGTAATTCAGCCCCTCATAATATTTTAGCCAGTGTAGCCATAGTATAGAAAGGAGAAAACAAAGTGAATAAATTGCATGAACTCTATAATAAAAACTACCACGATTCTTCTTCCCACTTCATTTTTAATTATTTTTCCTCTTTTCTTATTTTTCTTTTATTCTTCCATATTTTTTTAATCAATACCGAACATACTCTGAGACTTTATTTCGGACTGATTTATTTTGGACAATGATTTCTGACGGATATTAATTGTCAGGACAAAAAATAGGTGAAACTAATAATACAAGAGGTAGAAAGAAACACAGAAAATTCACCCCCCCAAAAAAAGAAGAAGAAAGAAACACATAGAAAGAAAGAAGAAAAACAAAACCAAAAACATGTCTCTTCATTTTCCATTGATTGTTGAAGAAAAAAAACAAAACAAGGAAGAAGAAAGAAGAAAATTGGTTGAAGAAGTGAAGACACAATTATGGTTATCAGGACCATTGATATCAGTTACACTCTTAAATTTTGGTATCAATCTTATTTCACTTATGTTTGTTGGTCATCTTGGTGAATTATCTCTCTCTGGTGCTTCCATGGCTACTTCTTTTGCTTCTGTTACTGGTTTTAGTTTATTGGTAAGTTTTTCTCTTCTTTTCCTTTTTTCTGTTACTTATTTTTCATTATAAATACCGTTGCCCGACTTCTATATTTTTTGCAGTATTGGTAGACTATTAATTCAATATAACTAATGTATTAATGTGAGTTTGTGTGAACTAAGGTCAAAGATTTGTTATAGTAAGCAATTTCATGTATTCATGCAATCACACTTCGGTTGTTGTTCGATCAGAAAAAAATTGAAGGCCACCACTACCGTGACAATGTGATTGCGGGAAAACATTAACACAAGGAAATCCAATTTTGTGATCTTAGTGGTTATCGACTTTTTTTTAAACCCACTTGAGTGTCTAAAGAATCACGGGTTCACTTGTGGTTTATAATGTAACAATGTTAATTTGCACAACTAAAAAAGCAAAAAATAGTGAGGGAAATTTAGAGAGGAAAAACGTGAAATCCCTATCTAATTCCGTCACTAAATTTTGCGATCAAAGAATTTGTGAGAGATTTTATTTTTTTTGTCACTAATTTCCCTCCTAATTTTGCTTTTTCTAGTAGTGTTGGACAAAAAAATTTGTTTACCGCTTGAATCGAGTAATGAGCTTGATTTTTTGAATGAAAACTTGGATGGAAATTTACAAGTGTTCCCATTTAGTGAAATTACAAAGTGCCAAAGTTTACAAGAGTCAGTATAATAGATTTGTGGAAAAGTTGATTTATTTGGATTACACTAGGTCGGATTTAGCATAAGTGCGCAGTGACTGTCGTGATACAATTAATACATGAGGAGAGGGTGAGACACATGCAAACTGTAGACCGTGTTCTACAATATCTCAAAGCCACTTCAAGGAGTGGTGAAGTCTAACTATGGAGGCTTACACTAATGCTGATTATGCACGTTCGTTGATTGATAGAAGATCTAATTTAGGCTATTAATTATACTATGTTGTATGGGGACCTTGGAGAAGTAAGAATAGTGTAGTTTCTTGATCAAGCGTGGAAGCATAATTTAGAGCTAATATGACACGCTAAGAATTTGTGAACTATTGTGGATGAAACAAGTGTTAGGAGATTTAAAGAGACAATGTGAAGACCCTATGAAGTTGATTTGAGACGGTAAATCGGCCATTAGTATTACACATTATCATGTCCATTATGACAGGATAAACTCAATAGCTTTTGTATCATCAAGAAATTATTGAAATATATCAATCTAATTTTCAACACTTTACAATGAAAACTCCAGATTTTCTCTATTTTCTCTCAAGTTCCAAAATCTTTCTTTGTTCCCTTTTCCCATTACCTTTAGGCTTAATACATCATTTGGTCCCTTAACTTATTTTCTGTTTTCAGTTTGGTCCCCTAACTATTAAACGTTTCAAATTGGTCCTTTATCTTCTTTCCATCATTCAATTTGGTCCTATTTTATTCATTTTAACCCCCAAAAAAAGGAGACCGTTGGATAAATGAAGTCTATAAGATCTAACTGCGTGTCACCAACACCTGATTTATTTTACTTTTCTTCATCTTGTTCCCTTATCTTCATCAATCTTCATCATTTCAACTTCAACAAAAACCACATAATCAAACCTTTAAATTTATAATTAACACCACCACCACCATTCAAAATCGATCACTAAAACTCATTAACTCCAAAAAGAACTCCACCACCATCATTCAAAATTAGATCACCAAAATCGGGTCATTCAAAATCGGATCACCAAAAACCATTAACTCCACCACCATCATTCAAACCTTTAAGTATATAGTCATTTGAAAATTGAAATTCTAAATATGCTTTAGCTATATCATGCAGATGGATGATGAATACTGCATGAACGTAAATGATCTGGTTAATAACGTGCGGCAAAATCTCATGGAATCACGTGACAATCAAGATAATATTTCTTAAGAGGGCCAGATAAAATCTCCAATTCTTGTTTATATCGGCTTTGAAGTTTGTAGAAAATTTTGTTTGGTTTCTTTCAATAATTCAATGTATAAAGCTATGTACGATGGGTATTTGTTTGTTTGTTCTTTTTGAAGTTAATGGGTTTTGGTGATCCGATTTTGAATGATGGTGGTAGTGTTAATTATAAATTTAAAGGTTTGATTATGTGGTTTTTGTTGAAGTTGAAATGATGAATTTTTGAAAGAACAAAAAAAATAAAATTGAAGATGATGAAGATTGATGAAGATGAAGAAAAGTAAAATAAATCATGTGTTGATGATACACAGTTAGATCTGATAGACCTCATTTATCCAACGGTCTCCTTTGTTTGGGGGTTAAAATGAATAAAATAGGACCAAATTGAATGATGGAAAGAAGATAAAGGACCAATTTGAAACGTTTAATAGTTAGGGGACCAAATTGAAAACAGAAAATAAGTTAAGGGACCAAATGATGTATTAAGCCTTACCTTTAAGACTAAACTTGTTCATAATTGGAATTGCATTATTCAAACTTGAATTTATGGTCTTTGTTTGTAGTTAATTTTTTTATACCCAAATGATTAGTCTAGTTGATTTGCTACAAGATATTGTATGTAGTAGGCGTTGTTATCATGATCCACTGAGATTCAACCATTGTCATTTTGTCCTAAAATAAATTTAATTTAATTTGTTTTGATTTAATAGATAGGAATGGCAAGTGCCTTAGACACATTATGTGGACAATCATATGGCGCAAAGCAGTACCGCATGTTAGGCATACACATGCAAAGAGCGATGTTCATTCTCATGATCATCGCCATTCCCCTCGCGATTATCTGGGCAAACACAAGATCCATTCTCATTTTACTTGGCCAAGATATTGAAATATCTACAGAAGCTGGCAGTTATGCAAAGTTAATGGTTCCATGCCTTTTTGCTTATGGTCTTCTACAATGCCTCAACAGATTCTTACAGACTCAAAATATTGTATTTCCAATGATGTTTAGCTCCGCGGTTACAACATTACTTCATCTTCCTCTATGTTGGGTTATGGTATACAAATCTGGATTAGGTAGCAGAGGAGCCGCCATAGCAAATTCTATATCCTATTGGGTCAATGTTACCATACTCGCACTCTATGTCAAATTTTCTCCTTCATGTAAAAATACATGGAATGGTTTTTCCAAGGAAGCACTTGCGCTGAACAATATCCCAATTTTCCTAAAGCTTGCCATTCCTTCAGCTGTAATGGTTTGGTAATCATCTTCTCTAATACTAGAGTAATGTATAACAGAACATATTATAATAGAATTTTATTTATTGTTTAGTTACTTTATTGAACATTATTAAAATTTCATTTTTTTTAGAGTCTAAAGTTGTTTCCTTTTTCTTTTCCCGGTCGCGACGAGCAGCTTGGAAATGTGGTCATTTGAATTAATGGTTCTCCTTTCTGGTCTTCTTCCAAATCCAAAGTTGGAAACATCTGTTCTTTCTATCTGGTTGGTTTCGTATTTGAGATCCTCTTCGACATTATTGTTACATTATTATTATTATTATTATTTTCTTAACCTTTTGTTGGTGGCTTGGTTCTGTCAGTTTAAATACAACAGCAGCTGTTTGGATGATCCCCTTTGGACTTAGTGGAGCTGTAAGGTTAGTATTTCTCAATTCTTATGCAATTTTGAATACAGTAGTAGCCTTACTCTTTTACTTAAGCCTAAACACTCCAAAGCTTTTTTCTCTTTGTTATTTTCATGTTATATATATTTTTTTCTTTCGCTTTCTTTAGTTTTTGTCTGTTGTGTGATTAGTGCCTGAACACTTGCAGCATTCGTGTTTCGAATGAACTCGGTGCTGGTCATCCACAGGCGGCACGTTTGGCAGTTTGTGTCGTTGTAGTGATTGCCGTTATTGAGAGCATCTTAGTTGGAGCGGTGATTATACTAGTTCGTAATTTATGGGGTTATGCTTATAGCAATGAAGAAGAAGTGGTCAAATATGTTGCAACTATGATGCCAATTCTTTCCGTATCCCACTTACTAGATGGAATGCAAGCTGTTCTTTCAGGTTTTATTTCCATCAACTTTTGACTTTACTGTCTTCATAAGATATGAGTTAAAAACAGACCGAGACATATGGGAACTTCTAATATATCTGATACTAAAAGGTAACTAATTTTGGATGCTAAAAGTTAAGTAGTAATTAGTAAGTAAATAATTTGAAGTATAATTTTGTTATATGAAATAAAGACAGAAATTAAAGATCGAAAATAAATAAATAACAGGTCATCGAAGTTGGCATCTCAAACACTTAGTGGCATAATCAGCGATAAATTTTGTATTTTGCTCTCTAAATTTCAATCGTTAGAAATGATCTCATTCACTATGATTCAGGTACTGCTAGAGGATGTGGTTGGCAGAAAATTGGCGCGTTTGTCAATCTTGGATCATATTATTTAGTTGGGATTCCAGCAGCCATTGTATTCGCTTTTGTACTACATATTGGCGGGAAGGTAAAAATAAATGGTCCATTCTTTCATGAAAATCGCTATCAAAAATTTTTGTTCAACCTGCTAATAAATATTTATAATACAGGGGCTGTGGCTGGGGATTATATGTGCCCTCGTTGTTCAAGCACTTTGTCTAATCATCATTACAATACGCACTGATTGGGAGAAAGAGGTGAAATTCTTCATTTTTATTTATAATGTGATTCTTCCTTTCATTAAATAAATATTCATGTGATGCATTGTGGGGTGTTGACATTCCTTTACTTTTTCTCATTCCTTTTATCCAGGCAAAGAAGGCTACTGATAGAGTTCATAATGCAATAACAACAGAGAGCTTAGTCTCCTGAAGAAAATGAGAATGTGGTACTTTTTTTGAGAGCAAATGAGAATGTGATATGTTATGGAAAATCTGTAACTTGGAACGTTTATTTGAGGAGAAATTTTTCTTGGCACTAAATTTGAGGGCTATTTTTACCAATGCGTCAAGTCAATCATGGGTTGGCAGGTCACATGTGGATTAAATCTTATCATTTATTCTCTCTGTTATTGAAGCATTGCTTTGAAGAATAAAACTTAAAATATGAAGAAAATCTAAAGCCCTAATAAATTAAATTTCTCAAAAAATATGCAATGTCATATCACTAAGCAGGCCGTTCCAATAAAATTGGAGGCTCGGCTCTAATATTAAAAATGACCCCTAATAAAAATAATTAATGATAATTTAAACAATTGCAAATTAACAATAAGCTTTATTTTGATTTTAATTTGTTTTGTTGAATTTTTGTTGTTGATAGACGTGTGGGTTCGGCCTAACTTATCTATTTACTCTTTATTTTTGTCAAATAATAAGTGTTTGATTTAGACCTACATAACAAAAAAGAAACTATTATCCTACATCCCTACAATTATACTCATACACCTACAAATAATTGAGGCCCCCATAAATTGGAGGCTCGGCTCCGTAGAGCTTCTTGCGCATGCCAAGGAACGGCTCTGTCACTAAGTGACTTGCCTGTTCATGATTCAAATTGACACAACAAAAATAAGTTGTAAATTCAGTGGCGGAATTTTTTTTGAAATTTCAGAAACGTGAAACTATATTTTCGTATTTAAAAACGTGATGACTAAAACCATGAATTGGTAAAATTAGGAGATCAGAAGTGTATTTAAGTCATTCTTTTAATATTTGGCGTTGGATATCACTTCTAGAAAAAGCAAAATTAGCGAGGGAAATTAGTGACGGAAAAAATGAAATTCCTCACAAATTCCTTGGTCGCAAAATTTAGTGACGGAATTAGAGAGGGATTTCACGTTTTCCCTCACTAAATATCCCTCACTAATTTTTTTTTTTAGTAGTGATATTGAGGGGAAGGTAGTGTCTGGCATTGGATATTTGAAGCAAAAGGAGTGTAAGGTAAGAGAGGTTGGTCGATGGGAAGGTAATTTTGGCATTGCATATTGAGAAGAATTGATGAGCAACGCCGATACGATGGAACTCTACCGGTTTAATTTCTTTACTATGTTGTTTAATCATTTTATCATGTGTAGCTAAGTTTCTCTTATGGAATTGAGACTTAGATGAATCTGATGTAATCTTATGGAAACCTTAATTTGTTGAGCTCCTTTGAATCTCAATGAAAGTCTAGTTTTTATTCATATTACTTTATGTTTAATGCTTTTTGTATGTTTATCATTGACTACTAACCCTACCTTTATGAATATGCAAATTGATCTTAGAGATTGAATGACCACTAACCCTGGCTTTTGACTCTGATCTAGGTAATAAGTTTAACCTTTGTAATCAAGCTAGAGATAGATCATTATTAGGTTATGACATAGGGATTAACGTTCTGTTAAAACTTCCAACGGTTTCGAATTCACTTAAGAGATTAAGGGGTTGTTACTTGTGGGGATAATTCTAGGTCAAGAGATTGGGTAGAGTTACTTTGTTAATCTGTCATGGAACTAGATAATCATTGCTTGAATTAGGAGAGCAAATTACCATAGGAGAACTTCGGAGGATTCGAAGGTCTTAACCATGCTTCTCTCAAATTTTCCAAAACCAATATTTTATTGTTTTTAATTCATTTATGTTAAAAAAACTCAACTCAACTGCCTAGGGCATCATTGAATTTAATACATCCTTTATTTTAACGCTTTTGCCGAGTAGATATTGAAATAGTCCCCGTGGATACAAACTTATAAATTTTATTACTTCGATATATTTAGTATACTTGCTAAAAGACTATCATTTCACATCTTATTTAGATCAAATCAGGTGTATTATTTGCGTCGGGTAGGTTATGCGTATGATATTTGATACACAATACATCTGTGGTTCGGTCTAGTCATGATATAATTCATCCAGACCACGAATTTTGCAAGTTTAATAGTGATATGTAAAGGTAAGAAAATTAGAAATGGATTGAAGCTTATATGACCATTACAACATGAGTGAAATCTTTGTCAAAAAAATAAAAAAAATACAAGTGAGATCTAGTAACAATTTTTGAAATTGTTACTAAATCAAGAAAAATGTTGCTAATTAAATTTAGTGACAAGTGAACAAATATTAGGTAACGACCATGTTACTAAAAAGCTTCAGTAACATTTTACAGTAATATTTGTAACGTTCAAAAAATGTTACTTTTATGCATTTGTATCACCAGTAACAATAAAAAAATGTCACATATTTATATTTTTTGTGAAGTTGTAAAATGTGTTTCAAAGTTGTCTAGACTAAAAAATTGTGAATTTACCAAATTTGACTTTGTTTGGACTTCATTCAGATTTCAATTAGCCAATAATTCAAGATCAAACTTCATTCAAATGTGCAACTCCAAATATGTTCTCATACAAACATTTGAAATTTGATTTCGTAATGGAAATTAATTATGCCGCACAATTTGGATTACATAATAAACCGATTATAAGTTTTTATCCAATATGTAAAGGTAAGAAGAACCCAAACTATATATCTAGGTTATGTTCCTTTTTATTATGTTTTAATTTTCACATGAAGTATTGCACATCCATATCCCCCTAGTTTTCGCAATAGAAATATCTTCAAGCATTCCATCAATCTGCCTCCTAAGCTTTCATGACCATAACTTGACCAAGAGGTTTTTACCTTCGAAGAACCTGCAATAAATTTGCAAACATCCAAGGAATAAAATTATATGGACAATATCATGACCTTTATCTCCATTTGTGAAGATTATGATGTATATGAATAATATCATGTATCTTTGTGTGACGGCAGAGAAACAAGTATTAAAAAGCAGGCATATGTATAACAGAGATTAGAAATGGGATGGAACCAAAAGTAATGGTGGAAAAATAGGACTTGGATCATGTCCCACTATGGCACACATAGGTTACTAACTTGAAGAATATTAATCCATAAGTCAAACAAACATGATAACCAAATGCACACCATCTTGGCAGGCTACTGTCTAATACCCACACTATGCTCATGCCTAAACACTCATAATATCCTTTTATTCAGTGAACAAAGGACACAAGTAATAATGATACTATACATAGAAAACTCCATGATTACTATCATATTATATTATAATGATCAACCAACAAAATCAATGTTAAAATAAATAACTTTGTACTTGGTCAAGATGCATTCATAACGAAATTACATGGAGCTTTAATAATAGAATTTATGGATAAGGAATTTAAAGTTTAAAGCATCAAAGTATAATAATGTGAAAGACAACATCAACAAGGAAATGGATTGTCGTATATTCAAGTGGTCATTTAGTTTTAGAATCATTAAATTTAAACAAAAAGTAATTTCTTATCATGTCGAATTTGCGCTTACATATCAGTTTATTTCCTTCCCGACATCATGTTTAATTCTGTATGTGCAGTATTTGAGAGTCAACAAGGAAATGTATTGTCGTCCATATCCTACACTAATAGCTCACACAAAACCTGAAACAAACCTTAAGTTAAAATCTTAATCAACAGAGCAGGAAAAATGCTGGGGACATAGATAGAACTTTAAGTAATGCAAGAAAATTGAAACATCAGAAAGTTGAACCAAATAATGAGGGTCTTATGGACCTCACAATGATAGAGATATTTTCAAGCTATTCTTCTGTTGAAGTTTATTTGGTTACGAAAAAGAGCATAAATATTAAACATATGATGAAAAGGCAAAAACAACCTTCGAGAGGTTTGGAAACAATAAATTAATGATAGAAAAAGTATACCCTCCCCTTGAGCAAACTTGCAGACAAAACCAGATATACCAAAACCTAAAAGAAAGAAAGAGTAAATTAGTGAATGCTACTAAAAATTCCACTTTGCATAAGAGGCCTCCCTTGGTTGACCTTGAGAACAGAGAGAAGGGCAAAACTATCTCAACTTCCTTTTTTCAGCCAGAGAATATAAATATTGAGTAGTTAATGACTCCTCCAAAAGAGTTGATATTTCTAAGGGTAGAAGAATCATGGATCTAGACAAGAATATTAATAATACCATGAAGAATGTGGCTAGAGCGTCTTATGCATATGATGAAAGATAAGACACTTAAAATACTGATGTCAACGTGATTACAATAGATAGCTTTTGCTCAGGAAAGACCCTTATGTTATAGATGTGGATAATCTCCAACACAAAGGTGTACTCAACAAATCTCTCTTGCTAAGCCTATCGTACTTGTTCCTCAATTGGGTAAATGTAACGCCCGAGGCTTACGAGGGCGGGGAGTGATGATAAGTAAAACTACAAGTGCACGGTTCTACCGAAGTAGTAAAAAGAGAATCGTTCCGACAGGGAGTTATGAATTCAATTAACTTTCAACAATGATTAGAAAAGAGTTTTGAGTTATAAAGTTTGGATTTTTAATTAAAAGAAAATAATAAAAATAAAAGCGCCTTGGGATTATTGGTTCATCTAGATGACAAATCCTTCACAAAACAAACCCTAAACCTAAACTTTATATTCGACCTACTTTCTAAAGACATGTTTCTCTTAAGCATATCAAAACTTCTTTCGAAGTGCAGTGAGTGTGTTCCTCTAGCAACCACGCCTATTCTCATGGTTGATTGCTATTAGAATCCTTGAAGAACAAAACTTTATATGTCTCAAGGTTTGCTAGACTATTCTCATGTTT
>Ga0228711_1012357_pt1 | contig 10471 bp, 3 predicted proteins | sample MedpolnodulmetaG_2_FD_177996 | JGI IMG/M metagenome (GOLD analysis project Ga0228711, IMG submission 177996) | Root nodule microbial communities from Medicago polymorpha collected in Santa Monica, California, United States - brown nodules | ecosystem: Host-associated > Plants > Roots > Nodule...
AGCACTTTGATTATGGATCCTGTACACTTGAACAAATTGTTTAGCATATCCAATTGATGATTTTTAATACCTTGTTATTATCAAAACTTAAGAGGTGATTTTGAGAAACACCCTTTGTTCCAACAAAATGATCTGATACAAGGACCTGAGACACCAAGCCAAGACCGAACCTGAAGCCACAAAGTACCATAGAAACCACAAGAGATGAATAAATGTTGAGATCTCTCAGTATCGCCACACCCAAGTAAACAACCTGCAACCGCGTCTAAAAGGATGCCACGATGCACCAAGTTTGCCCGTGTAGGCAACCTATTCTTTACCAACCTCCAAGCAAAAATTGAGACCTTAAGCGAAACATGTTTATGCCAAACTAGAGCATCATCACCTTCCACCTGAGAGTTGTCCTGAGTAGTCAATAACTGATAAGCACTACGGACTGTATAACCTGCAGAGGTATCCATATGCCACCTCCAAGTATCTTTCACATTAATCTGCAAACAAACATTACGAAGTAAAATAATACACTCCCCTAGAATTTCTTCCTCCCACACCTACAGCCGCCTCCTCCATCTCCAATCCGCTCCTCCATCCTCCCACCCTCTAGAAAACATGTACGCAACCATGGTAGATTTATCTACTGCAAGCTCAAAAAGGCGCCTAAAGCGCACACAAAACGGTACGCCACCTAACCACGTATCATGCCAAAATAAGGTATCTGCCCCATCTCCCACCAATCGTGATAGACCCTCCTGAAACCACCCGCCTCCTAAACCACCTAACCCGTCCCTAATCTTAGCGATCTCTCGCCACCAAGAAGAACCACTCCGACCCCAACCTCTCATCCTCCTCACCATATCTCGCCACCAAGATCATGTACCATTAAACTACTCCTCTCCACCAATATATTTTGTCATTACTATGTCTTTAATTAGCACTAATGTTTTTCAATTCTTGTAATTAAAATGATAGGGTGAGAAGTAACCAAGAAATTACTATACAATATTTTTTTATTAAATCTATAATATTAGTTACGTTTTATTGTTCATATATAAAAAAAGTTAAACGAATACTATATTTGTCCTCATAATATATTTTATTGTTTTACAAAAATGAAAGACACGCTGTAAATATTAACAATGGATTGAACGTTAACGTGATAAGGAATTTGGACCGCTTAAGTAAACATTTTCATCTTCAATCATTTATGTATTAAGAAAAGTCTTTAAAAGGAAAGAATTCACTTTGTATACTTTATAAATATTTCAAGGGAAATTTGTGGAGTAAATAAGCAATTACCTTCTTGAGATTGTAAGTTTCGTCAATTATCCTCTGACATTAACAAAATTTCAATTAGCCCTCTGAAATCACACAACGTTAATCAATTTACCCCCTCCGTCAAATTTTTCTATTAGTCAACATGACGTTTTGCAAATCCCCCCCCTCCCCCCCCGAAGTTTTGCACTTATGTGCAAAATGCCCCCCAACTTGAAAATTTATATATTTTTTCTTATCCTTGACTTAAAAGATATTAAAGACAAACAATTAACAGTTATCATCACTCTTGAACTTTTAGGTATTACATTATTCAGTTGGAGTTCTTCATATGGATTTTTTGCTAGTGAAAAGTATGTGCCATGTATGTGGCTATTTTCATTTTCGCAAATAAGTGTTCAACTTTAACCGTGATCTGAAATGTATGCTTTTGAAATCCTTCAAGCAGGTTCATAATGTGTAAATTTCTTAGTGAATCAATACTACTTTCACAATAAACAAGTTTCCTTTGATGAAGTTTGGTAACACAATTCTTAAATTTGCTACATATGTTAATTCAAGAAGTGAGTTCTTAGGATAAGAAAATGTTCATTTGTTTTTGCATGGAATACTAGTATTGCTCTACAGGTATATATATGCATCCATCATGATTCGTGTCTATCTATATATATGCATCAATCATGATTCAAGAGTGATGATAACCGTTATTTGTTTGCCTTTAATGTCTTTTGAGTTAAGGATAAGAAAAATATATATAAATTTTCAAGTTTGGGGGGCATTTTGCACATAAGTGCAAAACTTCATGGGGTATTTGCAAGACGTCATGTTGACTAACAGAAGAATTTGACGGAGGGGGTAAATTGATTAACATTGTGCAATTTCAGGGGGTAATTGAAGTTTTGTTAATGTTAAAGAGGTAATTGACGAAACTTACAATTTCAGGGGGATAATTGCCTATTTACTCGAAATTGTGACCAGTAAACCATGTGGAAATTTTGTACCTATAAACAAATAAAATAATTTATCCAATATATTTTCTATTATCACTATCATAGATAAAAAGTAAAAATTGTAAGTGAACACACCTTGTATAAATTAGATAGCACGACTAAATGTGATGCTCATAGTACGGCACAGGCTTTATACAGCTATAGCATGGGGATTTCCAGCAAACATTTAACCCCCTCCTTCATGTTCAACTTGACAATGGCAATTCATTGTCCGTCAAAATTTAGAAATACATAAAGCACGTTTATGTTAAAGTAAGTACCCTTCCTTTTGGGGAAGCCTTACGCGCTCACCACTGGTTGAAGTCGAAGACATCTGCTCTGCGTATGATCGGCTAAAAAATAAAGACTAGGCAGAACATTTTCGTGTTTGATTTTAAAATTGTTTTTGGGTTTGAAAAAATTGAAGGGCATATATAATCAGAAAAAAAAACTAAAATATTTGTCCTTCACTAAATTACTACACAACTTTTTATCTTGAGTATAAGTTGTTTAAAATATTAAAATAGCATTTTATCCATCAAACATTTACAAGACAAAAAATTATGTAGTACCTTAAAAATTTGTTATGAGTTTTTACAAAAAAAGAGTTTGTTTTGTGTTGTTTTGTTTTACATTGTGTTGTTATGTTTTATGCTATTATGTATAGTATATGTATAATATTTAAGTCCTTATTCGAAATATAAACATTTAACTTCTTAACTCTTTTAATCTCTTAGTTCAATCAAGTGATCTATTCACCCGTATATTATTGTAATATCTAAACATATTTTTAAAACAAGTTCATCTTCTCAATTTTATAAATGATTATAATTAAGTAATTTTGTTAATTTGATAAATACTCTCAAATGGAAAAAGGGAATTAAGTAAAATGGCAATGAAGAAAAAGAATAATAAAGAAAATGTGTTGAGCCCTCCCTATTGACCATAACCACTCTCCAAACTCATGCATTCATACATACGGTGAATCCTCTCCAAAATTTTGAACTATAATGGTGGTGTTATTGATGCCAACTTGTTTTTGAAAAGGATTAATGTCAACTTGTTGTTCACACAAAGGTATCAGATGTTGACAAATGATGACAATTTTGTTTCTGCGGTGGCTTCTGATTTGATTTGGCATAAATTTGATCCAGTAAAGGTGTTGATTTTAGCTTGGAGACTTCTTTGTAATAGGTTACCAACCAAAGTAAATCTGTTGGTTCGTGGGATCATTACTCAAGAGGCTCAGATGTGCGTGACTGGATGTGGAAACAACGCAACATTTATTTTTCTTGTGTCCCATCTTTAGGGAATTGTGGTTCTTGGTTCGTGATTGGATTGGAGTTTATGGGGCAGACTGCAGACCCTTACTCCAATTTACTTATTTGAAAGGTGGTTTGATAAAAAGAATATCACTTTGCAACTCATTTGACTTGATTGTGTTTGAGTATTATGGAATGAACACATTAATAGACTCCTCAGAAATTAGGAAACCAATATATGTAGCTTATTAGAAAAGGTCAAGATTCTTTCATATTGTTGGATGAAAGCGGCTAATGTTGTCTTTGTTTTAGGGGCTCATAGTTGGCTGGCATGTTCGCTCACTTGTTTGGGCATTGGCTAGCCTTGTCAGTTATTATTTTGTATACTGGTTTGTGAACTTTTGTTGCTTTCTTCTGGCACATCTTGTGTTGGGATTGCAACTTTGTTATTATTAAGATATTCCATTTTTGTCTCTTAAAAAAAAACTTGTTGTTCACACATATTTGAGGCATGTGATGTAACAATGTGCATATCCTTATTTAATAGATAAACTAGATCGTTCACCCATGTTCTTTACGTATGAGTTATATGCAAAATGTAATATTGTTAGAAATTATGGTGAACAAAATTATTGTCATGAGTTCAATTTTTTTTTTTAAAAATGTATCGTAAATTATTGGCTTAATTGGACTTTTGGTCCCCTAAGTAATTTCTTGTTTTCATTTTGGTCTCATAACTCGTAAAATCAACATTTTAGCCCTCTTGTTTTTACGAGTTATGGGACCAAAATGAGAGGGACTGAAATGTTGATTTTACGAGTTATGAGACCAAAATGAAAACAAGAAATTACTTAGGAGACCAAAAATCCAATTAAGCCTAAATTATTCGTGTAAAAATTTATTATTAAAATAAAAACAATCACGTGAATAATTTGAAATCATTCAACAACATATATGAAAGAAATTTCATATAAGTCTTTGATTGATCAACACATATTAGGCGTCAAACATTTATAAGATTGTTCACTATTTAGAGTTCTACAAATCTGCAAAGAAATAAATAAGCAATATAAAAAAAACAATGAATATATAATCATACCATTAACTCTTTAAAAGAAATCATACACATCTATAATCATTCCAAAACTTCTACCAAATTTTTTATTTTACATCCATTAATTAACAATTAGTTAATAATAGAGAGAGAGAGAGAGAGAGAGAGTATGGGAAGGAAGGAGAATGAGGAGATCGATTTCTAGCCACATGTTATTTGACCTTACAGCGAGTTGTGATTGCCAACGACTGAAGATTTAATGTTAGAGCAAGCGATCCTAGAGGTAGGCGCGTTGACGGTGCAAATCCAGGAGAAGGAGGAGATCGATTTCTAGCCACATGTTATTTGACCTTACAACGAGCTGTGATTGCCAACGACTAAAGATTTAATGTGAGAGCAAGGGATCATGGAGGTGGGCCCATTCACAGTGCAAATCTAGGTGTTGACAGAGTCATGGAAGAATTCACAGATTGAAGAAGATGCAGTAGAGATGCATGATCCAAATGTCACGAGATTTGCTGAGAACGAGCGCAAAAAGGGAGGGCAGGGAGGATCCAAGAGAAAGAGAGATGGTTGTGACTGATTAGAGAAAACGAGATACACCATTTAAAAAAAATGAGATGAAGGAGAGTAGCAAGTTTGTTGTGTCCATGAGAAAGAGAGATGGTTGAGATTCATGAGTGAAGAAGAAAGATATATGTATTATTACATGAATAACATTTGGCTTGTTACATATAATTAATCATCTTGACACTTGGTTTATTGCATGGATAACAATTAGGTTGTTGCATGCATTCATCAAACATTTGAGTTATTGCATGGGTAACACTTGACATGATGTATATTTTCCTCTTGACACTTGGCCTGTTGCATGCATTTCTTATGAGTCATGACACTAGATTTATTGCATGGATAACACTTAACTTGTTGAATGCATTACTCTTGACACCTGGGTTATTGCATAGGTAACATTTGCATTGTTGCTTGCATTCCTCTTGACACTTGGTTTGTTACATGAATAACACTTGGTTTATTTGTTGCATGTATTCCTCTTGATATTTGGCAAGGTCAATGATGATAAGGTCTTTTGCTGAACACCAAAGAAGGATAGGGTTGTCATTTTAAGAAGTATGCACTTTGACACCTAAGTAAGGGCATTTCAGTAAAAAAATTAGGGTTTGCATAAGGTTGTGTTAGGGTTTGAATGTTGTTTTCTTATTCCATTTGTATTTATTAAGATAAGATAAATGATAAATGTTGAGTTCAATGCAAGACGGTGGTATAAAATGAAAATATTCATACTCCCTTCAATCTCAATTATAAACAAGTTTTTACTTTTTAGGTTCATTCAATAAATAATATATATGGTCTCAATTATAGATCACATACATCATTTATTGAATGAACCTAAAAATAAAATTTTTCTTATAATTAAGACCGGAGCGAGTATGTTACTAGCAAAATATCCATGTAATCGTACGAGTCTGCAAGTTTCTACTTGATAGATAAGCTGGAAATTATATAAGGCTGACATTCACTAATGCAAAAAATGGGATTAAAAGACACAATCTTTAACAGGTTGCAGTAATGTGTTAAAAAGGTGAGATAGTAGCACTTTTACAACGAAGTTGATATCGTAAAACATTTGTAAACCAATTTAAATAACCGGCTTATTACATCTTGGATGCAGTGAACTTTTTTAGATTAAGAGAAAAACTAGTAATATTGTGCAACCATTTAAGACGATTTTTATATAATCGGCTTCAACGTTCTTACTCTCACGTTGGTTTCCATATCAACCGTGTTAAAATCATATGATATTTTAAAAGAAAAATACTAATTTCTCTAAAGCAAGATTCTCATTTGCAAACTTGTTAATCTCATTTGCAACACCATCGTCGTTTTCATTTGCAAAGTCTTTTACCTTATCTATGTTCTTTATGATACCACTTTCGTGCTTATCTATATTATTTAACTTTTAATTGATATAAATGTCATTTAACTTAGTGCTATTGAGCTGCACTACTAGTTTAGAAATTAGTTAGCGGATATTTAGCACTATTTTAATTTAGATTGTATATTAATTTATATTTATATATTTACTTGATTATCTCCAATGTTATATAGCTTAGAGTATCAAAGGATGTCAATAAATGTTATGTAGCTTACTTGATTGCTTGATTAGAGACACTTAGTTGTCAGGGAGTTTTTAAAGTCATTCATCATTTCAATTTTGAGTAATGACATGATGAACATTGTATTTGGCACTTCCCCAACAAATAAGGAGTGGGATGAGTTATAACGCACTGAAAAATATACATGTTTCCTAAAGGTAACACTACTGAATCATACATATGATATAAAATAAACTAGTGTTCAATGGGTGTAGAACATATGAAAATAACTTCATGTTTCAATGTTTATAGTATGCAGCTTAATGAGTTTGAAGAGTTGCGTAACTGCCCCACTTATGACGTAACACACAACTATGGGTGAAAATGGGTTAGGTCAGATGGACTTTATAAGGCTTAAGTCGGCCTACTTCAAAAATTAGATTTCTGCTCTCCCCCAATACAAAATACTCGCGCCTTGCAATGTTGCTGAAAATGTCTCTGCGTTAGTTAACTATTGCAAGTGTAAAACTATGTGTTAGTTAACTAACGCTGCGCTACTTAAGTAACACATGTATAAAGAATTGCATGAGTTAACTCACACAGCCATTAGCACATGCGTGAGTTAACTCACGCTCAGTCTGTGCAAAAAACCAAAAGAGGTAGAAACCTCTATTTTCCCTAATTTTTCAATCATTTTTTCATACATTCATTCAAGCATACATTTTTCATCATTCATTCAAGTATTCATTCAATCAAGCATTAACTCATAATTATATTACGAAAAATAACAGAATAAAACAATGGAATAAAATAACGAATAATGTCATAAAAACGCCAAAAAGAGCAAGTGTAATAGGATTACAACTAAATCCAACAAAATGTCATAAAGAAAAAGCTACACAAGTCATACTCGTCGATCTCGTGGACTCCTACTCCTCCTCCGCGGAGCCGGCATCTACTCCAGCATGCTCCACTCAGACTGTATGCCCTGCATCAAGCGCATAACCTCCTCTGGATTATGAAACATAGCATGATGTCTCATTGCACCGTCCACTCTGGCCCTGATGTTGTTGATGATCTAGTATGGGTCGGGAGGATGTCTGACCCACTGCTGCTCAACAATAACCTCCTCGTAAGGAGGGACAGAATGAGGAGGGGGATCAGCTGCGTAGTCAGGAATGGCCGCAGGGGGGTTCAGGATAGGATGTGATACTCTAACGAACCATCTCATGTACCCCCTATAATAAGACCACGGCTGGTTATCCGGAACCGGATGACCCCTCAGCTGATGGCTGAGGACATGTAAAGCAAACTCCGTGAAGGCCTGGGCCACGTCATTCCCCGGAAGACGCCCAATGTCTGTAGGAGGCCTGGGAATAGTCTGGACATACCCGTAATGCCTAAGAACCCGCTCTGGAAAGTGACGGACCCTTCTGTCTTTGCCGGCCATGATCCATCCGGAGTACCTCCATATGTTCTGAAAGGGCGTGATGTGTCGTCGTCTCTCGTAAACTACCAGTAGGGGCAGGCCTCCCTGCCCTAAGTCTGTCACTCCTATCCTGAGGCGGCTCGGGCGGTCTTTGAGACGTATTTCTCCGAGACATATCTGCACAACAATTCCAACAATTGAACAGCAACAACACTTATAATCAACAACAACAATTCAATCCGTAAACTACAATTAAATCCGTAAACTACCACATTGTCTTGAAACTAACTATAATCAACATTAACAAACATGTTTCTAACTAATTTAATCATTAACAATCCAAAAAACAAAAAAAAATATCATTGAGACATTTTATCAAACACATACATTACAATTTTCAAACAACTAAGAAATCTAACAATTTCTAAACCATAAACTACCACATTGTATCCTAAACAACATCTAAAATACAATTCCTAACTTAATTTATCACTAACATGCTAACCAAATTTCTAAAAACCTAAAAATATCTAATTTCTTCAAAAAAAAAATCACAAAATTTGAACAAAAATTAAGCAATGATGTAGAATAAGCAACACTGACTTGTTCAATTGCGTGATTTGATGATGATTTGCTTCAGTTTGGTGAAATTCGCACTTGAAGGGGAAAAATCGATTTTGGTGAAGTTTGAAAGTGAGAGTGTTGTGTTTCTGTTTTGTTGTATATACGCTTAAGTCACGCTGCGTGACTTAACTAACACGACGTTACTTAAGTGGCACAAAATCATAAGGTGCGTTAGTTAAGTCACGCAACGTGACTTAATTAACGCAGGGGTATATTTGGAAATCATGTTGGGCGCGAGTGTTTTGTGCAGGGGGAAGAGCAGAAATCCAAAAATTATAGGTCTGTGTTTGACCTATTATCTGTCATAGACTTATTTTTAAGGCATTATCTGACATTTTGAAAAGTCCAGCGAAGTCTGAAAGCCTGTTTAAAAGTTTATGTTACACTAATGTCTAACAACACTTATAAGTCTACTACTAAATATGTCAAATCTTATGAACGTCCATAGCACACAAATAAGTCTGCTATTAAATAATGAAATCATATGAAGGTAAAATCACACCAATATATCAACTATTAAATAACCAAATCATATGAAGGTTTGATTTAGAAAAAAAAATTCAACAATATCAATAATGCAAGCGATATTATATATAAAAAAAACTTAATAGATCAATCTAACAGACTTTATCTTTGTAAGTCTTAACCTGACCTATTTAATTAAATAGGTTTTATAAAAAGCTTGAGTATAGCCTTAGCCTTCTTATTAAATAAGTTGGGTCAGACTAAACTTTAAAAAGACTAAGTTGTGGGTCCTCTGTTGAACTGTTGAACGGTATGACTTGTTTCCACCCTTACACACAACAAAAGGAAAGGATGGTGGCTCTAGTAGTGACGAGAGAACAAAGAGTTCATAAGCTAAGATCATATGCTATATATCTTCAATTATTCAAAGCTTCAAGCGATCGCTAACGTAAATGATGCAAAGAAACTTATATGACAAGCATATTAGAGTAGATCCGACAACCTGCTTTTCGCTAACTAGTCAATTCCCTGCAATGAATTAAAACTGATTGTTTGTTTCCAAATTTTGGCAATATTGTTTCTATTGTGCTTATGAGAGGTCTCAATTGACTGTTGATGGAATTATCGAAAATGTGAGGGAGAAGTAACATTGTATGATCGCTAAACATGTTGGATATTTTAGTGACCTCAAACATAGTCCAAAACTTCAAAATAGTTTTTAATTACGCACTCCGTTAGTCAAAATAGTCTTTCAATATTGACAATGATTTTTTTATATAGATCGATATTACAATAAGTAAGTATATTAAAGGATCAATGTGATAGTATAATATAACATTTTAACGTGAGTGACTATTTTGATTAGAGAAGTGCTATTGTGCACGGCCAATTTAACACACGACAATGCAGGACTGCTTACATGGCTTCATCCTATTTGTGTATATTAAATTGCAATTAAAATAATTTTAAAAACTGAAATAGCTTCTTGGCAAAATACATGTCGTGGGTATCCTACGACAATCATGTGTCACGCTATACAATGTTTTCCTAAGAAAATTGTTTTTCTCACATATTCAAATTGCTCTCTCAACCTAGTAACAAAACACTATACTTTCAATGACAATTAAATGGCAGCAGTTAACTGACGTTGAAAAGCTGACGCCAATTGCCACCGAGGATCAAATGGTCTTTTACTAGTGTGACATTTTTTTTTGTTTGAGGGATACTAGTGTGACATAGCAATTGACTATGTGAGGAAAGCA
>Ga0228711_1012358_pt1 | contig 10471 bp, 7 predicted proteins | sample MedpolnodulmetaG_2_FD_177996 | JGI IMG/M metagenome (GOLD analysis project Ga0228711, IMG submission 177996) | Root nodule microbial communities from Medicago polymorpha collected in Santa Monica, California, United States - brown nodules | ecosystem: Host-associated > Plants > Roots > Nodule...
CTGCCTCCAGAATACTCTGGTCCAAGATAAAACAACTTCATAATATTTAACTAAAGTTTAAATTCAGTCTGTATTATTGTTTTATTATTCTGCCTTTATATTTCTCCAGAATAATCTGGTCCTTGCTAAATTAACTTTATAATTCTGCTTAATATAATCTATCTTTTTCTTACTTATATTATCTCCAGAATATTCTGGTCCTTTATACTTAAATTAATTATTTATTTATTGAACTAATACTAACCAAGAATCTTCTTGAGTATATAAAACTTAATTAAAGTTGCAGGAATAATTTTAAAAAGGTCACAATTCACACCCCCCCCCCCCTTCCTTGTGACATTTATTGCTACTTCAAAAACGACCAGTATTCGAGAGAATATAATCTTGGATTATAATGAAGTCTTAGTGAGGAAAGTTGAAGAGGTTGAAAGTAATGATAAGATGAGATAATAACTTTAAGTTAGATTGAAGTTAAGATTAGAAGAATGGTCGATATATAGATGACGACGAGTGTGAGAACGAGGTAATAAGTTATAAAGTCACTTTAATGAGAAGAATAAGTAAGAAAGAGTTAGTGACGATGGTGAGGAGGAACCTTGTCGTATAGCGAGGAGACACTATATGTAATGATAATGAGTAAGTAAACACCTTAAGAATAAGAATGAGGAATATGGTATGATATTTGAATAAAGTATTTAGATAGCCTGATAAGAGAATAGAGTACGTCCGTGAGATGAATAATAAAATAAAATAGACGGATGTTGACGTAGAAATGAGTCGCGCGTAAGGGTTTGATTAATGAAGAGATAAGGTGGTCATGTAAACAGTTGATAGAGAGTAATGAAGAGGGATGCTATAACTGTAACACGAGTGATGACGATTGATATTAATATATATGGAAGAAAAAAAACACGATGGGGAATGATGATGGTTAAATTATGACGATGATGAGAATGATAATGTTTAAATTTTTCTGATGTTGAGAATGACGATAATTATATTATTACGATGAGAGTGTTGATATTATCTATGATGATGATGAGAGTGGTGATGATTTGTGTGCTTGCATTAGTGTCGTGCACTTTAGGGGGAGTTTTGCATTCATATGTGGAATATGTGACTATGTGTATACGTGTAATACTTGTCGAATTTAATTCTTTGTGTTCATATAGAGTCTAGAACATGAAGTCTTGCATTGACGAGAAAAGTCCAGTAACATACCTCTGGCAAACTATGATGAGAAAAGTCCAGTAACATACCTCTGACAATTATGACGAGAAAAGTCCAATAACATAACTCTGGAAAAATAACGAGTAGATGTGGTACCACATTCATATAGGTCGTTAGGAGAGTCCTTATGCATGTATATGATGATGTTTGTACTTGGTGTTTATGTGTGAAAATGATGTGCTACTGTGATATGTGAACTGAAGAGATTATACATAATAATTGTTGAGAGTTGAGACGGTGGGGATTATATTCTTTTGATATTTATTTAATGTGCGTGCTTTTCCCTATTATTATGTTATGGCAGGATTTCTCACCCCTTATTTTGTTGTGTTGTTTTCCGTATGGTGGTTGTACTTTGAGTACATATACTCAAGTTGACGAGAAGTAGTTGTGGGACGTTTTAGAAGGCGAAGATGAGGGGTTGCCCTCCGTTTACTTATGTTATTTGGTAGTTGAATAAGCAAGTATTCGCTACGAGCTCTAATATTGTAACACTAGGGTTGAGGTTGACGATTTAATTTTAATTACATTTTGAGTTGAATCTTAGAAACTTTGTTATTTTCTACTTATGATTGTGGAAAGGCAAGTATGAATTTATTAACGTGATAAGTGAATGATTTTCTTCTTCTATAGTGGGTTTATTTTAAAAGAAAACATTTTATTAATATTTTGTGATATGATGTCAAGTTTTGTAACATCCTTACTAAATAAATTCTTATTATTTAATATTTATCGTCGGAAAATAGGTGTTACATTTAAGACTAAAGGAGTTAAAATTCGGAGACCAATGAGAAAGCCGTAGCAATCCCGGTTTCAAGTTCCAAGCATCATTTGACCAAACACTTATAAGCTCATCTACATATGAGAAGCGGAATTCAAAAAAGCCTCGACCTAGATGAATCATCTTCCACTGATCGATAGGTTTCCATAAGCGCAAGAGTTTCTCACGCAAATCTTCAGAGCAAAATGGTTAATCACCACGAAACAAAACTAATCTTCCATGAAGATAATTGTTGCAATTAGCAAGACCGGATTGGTAAACATCTTTTGAAATTTTGATTGAAAGAGAATCACCTTTCAAATAGAAGTTGAACAACCTCAACACTTAGCCTTTGATCTTTATGTTCAGAGTCTCTAAAAAAAATTGAGTTTTTTCTTATAGAAAATTGAATTTTAAATTATGTGAATCGAGAAAATGAATTGAACCTTACAAGCTGAACCAAACTATTCGCGAACTTCAACCGAGTCGAGTTCGAACTAAAATAAAAGTTCGTAACGAACTCGAGTCGAGTTTCGAGCCGGACCAAATCTAATCGAGTCGAGTCGAGCTCGGGCTAGTTCGGTTAGACTCGAGTCATTTCCAGCCCTAGCTGCAACACAACAATAACACCAGAATACTTGAACGCTGCAATTACCAGATATCCAGACACAACAACATAATCTATTGAAACCAGAGAACAAGTAACACCCAGAAAGTGAAAATAGCAAAAGATCACAATCCGGAACCAGAACAAACGGCTCAATAGAACAGAAAACCAAATCGAATCAAATACTCGTTTCATGTTTATTGTTCATCAAGCGACAATAAACATGAAACGAAAGCTAAACTTTGTTGAAACATAATCGAAACTACAACAAGATAGATGCTTCGATTTACATAACAGAGGGAATATTCATGCAAATCTCTAGTTTAAGTTATTGTTCATGGAGGAACTTTCATCGTCACTCCTCCTCCTTTTAATAAATAAATATGTTTTTAAAAAGACTAACCCGTTTAACCCAGAGTCTGGATACTACCGGGCTCAAATAGTTTTTTTTTTTAGAATTCATATTTTAACATAGGTTTTTTCAAGTGTTCGTACTTGGTTGAAAAATCATGTATTTCTTTTTTTTTAGGGAAAATCATGTATTTGAAATTTATTAAAAATTCAATCCTTTTTATTTTTTGACGACAAATCCAAATTCAATCCTGATTCGCGTAAAATTAAAACACATGCAGACACGGAAAAATCAAGGCAAAGTAGTTGAAAAACATCATGCAAATTGTCATCATTATACTAGAAGCATCAAAACAACACTAACATATCAGTCTTTCTATTTTTATTGACAAAGATAATATGATACAAAAAAATTAAAAGAAAAAAATGTCACATTAAAACACAATACTTCACTTGTAACAAAATATAAGCAATAATTAGGCAAAGAAAATTATTTGCTAAGTGCATTGTGACCAATGTTTATTTGGACAGTCCATATGATACATTTGACCAAGTCGACTAAGATCCTCATATATGGATCAATTTTTCTGGGTATAATGGATTGCTTTTTTATTATGCCATATATGGATTATTGTATTAAATGTATACTACTATTTCTCATTTAAGAAATTCCATCACTCCCAATCCCAAAGAAGAAAAAGCACAACAAACAATTTCAAAATTTGAAAATCCAGAACTTTTGCACAAATTCTCGAATTCTTTCTTTGTTCTTTCACTGCCACCACCCATAAACATAAGATTGTCATAGCCAGTAATTAATCTATCTTTTTCTGTTGTTTGAATTTCTTCAGGCATTATAAGCTCCACAACAATTACCTTCCAATTTTGTGGTAAAGCTTTGTAGCAATTGCGTAAAGCTTTTAAACAATCTTTGTCTGACCAATTGTGTAACACGGCCTACAATTATCAATCAATCACATGGAAATATTCAAATTAAAGAAGATGACTTTACATCATTAGGAAAAATATAATCACAAATATTAATAAGTAGGTATGGTAGAGTTTAGACCTAACTTCAATATTATGGCGTCACCATTTGGCACACTTTCAAACACATCGCCTCCAACATGCTCTATCCCTTCGCATTGTTAGAAAAATTCACTTATTAGCGTTTGTTTTGTTTTGATAATACCATTTTTTTTTCTAAGCAAGAAGAAAGACGGACATCAGGAGACAACACCGACATCCCAATTAAGTTGGCACCCCGGGAGTCCTCCGGGGTGCCAAATATAAAGGAAAAAAAAGTGGTATTCATCTATAAATATGTTATTTTCTCAACAAAAAAATTTATAAATATGTTATCAATTTTTTATTTTGATAAAAAATTTAAATTTAGTGACAAGAAAATTAGAAAGTACCTTCATTTGTTTCTGTCACTATTTTATCCTCCTAATTATTTTATTTTTTTGTGTTAAGCATAGGAAGAAGTGAATGTGTGGGACAGATCAATTTCTCCTCCACCTGATAACAAAATTTCAAATTTATATATCTTTCATAGATGAACTTTTTAGGCTTTGTTTGAGTATTTGAAGAGGAGAAAAATGTTTGGGGGTGGAAAACGAGTAGAGATCTTTTTCAATTCTCAAAAGAAATGAAGGTGTTTTTGAAAAATAAAGAAATCTTTTATATTTTTTTGAAGATTATTTTTGTAGAGAATAATAAATTTGTATTCCCCTAAATCAGACGAAATTTTTATTATGAAGAAAAATGAATTCTCTAAAACTATTCGCTCTCAAAGTTATCAATTTTTTCCACTTATTTCTTCCCTTTTTTTTAAGTCTTCCCTCCCTTTCTCTTCAAACTTGCAAACAAGTCTTAGGATATGGAGATGTTATCAATCAATTAATTTTAAAGTCTTACGGAATGCATACAAAAAATGTTTCTTAAAAATATAAGTCAAATACTTTTCAAAATCATAATTACATCATTTTTTTATACAAAAATGGCATTTTTAGTTCCTTAAACAATGTTTCAAGAACACTTATTAGTGCTTCGCTAACTTTATTGTACTGAATTGTTAGGAGATAAACAAATAAAGGTACTCACTTGCTGGGCATGTTGAAAGGTAGTCTTTCATATATGTTTTGTTTTGTTAATATTATATTATGTTAGTAATGGAATTTCTGTTAAAAATCTGTAGCTACATCTATAAAAAATTAAAATTTTAAAATTATTTTCCCATATAATTTCAATTTCAATAGCTGATTTTTTTAATATTTTTTGGCTCAGTCAATAGGTGACCTAATGTAAAAGATATACCTGGATAATCTGGAGCGTTTTCTATCACTGGTGGCAGATCAAAATTAATACCCTTTATGGAAGGATATTTGGAGATTATCATATTCAAATTTTGGCCAAAGTCACCACCCACATCAACCAACAATGATATGTCTTCAAATCCATTATATATTTCAAGCATCTTATTCATTTCCAATGTGCACATAGTAGTCATTGTTTTGTTGAAAAAATTGTTCATTGCTGGGTCTGATTGTATGGCTTGATAAATTGGCGTTCCATGAACTTTCTCGAATAAGGCAGAATCAGTTCAGAAGCACTTCTTTAAAATTGAGACTAGCAAAAAAATATAACACATAAAACTACAATAAGTTTATGTGTATGAGTAAAGTTTTACATAATTTATATCTGTTGCGAAGTTTTTTTTTTATTTTAAAAAAGTTAAATTAGTCCATTTAAATTTACATCAGAGAAAATCCAAGCTCAGACTTTGAGAAGAGTACGAAGCAAATATCATCAAACCTGAGTTTATATCTGTTGCAGAATTGATTTTAATTGAAAGGTAATTTATAGTTCAGCTCAGCCCAACAACTACTATTATGATTCAATATTAGTCAAATGTGGAGATTTAGAGAAATTACATTGATGTATGGTTAAAAAACAACCATTTGTATCCCTACGTAGCTCATGAAATGAAACTACCAGAGAGTTACAGAACTTAATTCCTAAAATTAATAAAATTCTAAAATGAAATTAAAAGTCTTGGATTATATTAGTCTCTTTGAAATTGCAATTTTAGAGACTTAATTTACCGAAAATTGCTCTTCTGACTTAAAAAACGTCATTTTAACATAAGTAAATTACCTTACAGCCTCCAACGGTAGTTAACTACCTATGGGGAAACCGGCAGTAGTTAACTGCCGCTGGCCTCAGCGGTAGTTAACTGCCGTTGCTTTCTGTATCTTAGAACACAGAAAACTGCAGTTCCTGCTTACAGAGTTCAAAACAACACAAACCCAACTTCACCCCAACTTCAATTGCACTGATTTGAGCCAAAATTCTTCAAGTAATTAACAAGTAAGTTATTTTCTTCCTATTTCAATGCAATGTAGGTTGTTTAGGGTGTTAGCTTTCATAATTTTAGCATAACTTTAGTGTTTAGGTTAGGTTTTTGAAATTGCAAATTATGTTAGAATTTGATGTTATAATGTATGGTTCTTGCTGGCATTGTTGTTTAGAGTAGGTTTACGTACAATGTAGTTGTTTATATGTTAAAATAACACTAATTGTGCTCCTAATTTAGAATGCACATAAGGTGTTTGATGAAATGCCTAAGTGAGAAAATGTTGCTTTTTTGTGTAATTTTTTTTTGCAAATATGTTCAACTTTATAATGTATATATGCTATAATGATTATAAGTTTGCATTTTTTATTTTTTTGGCAAGTTTGATTAGTTTGAACATAATGATATAATAAACATATATGCATTTCAAAGGAACTTCAATTACTTAGTTTGATTAGTTTGGATTTTTGTGTTATAATGTATATATCTATCAAATATCAATCAAAATCATATATGCCTAGAATATTTATCCTTTATATTTGTATACCTTTATGTTCCTTTGAAATGCCTAAATACATTGTCCACTTATGTGTGTTTTTTTTTTAATTTTTTTTGTACAAATATGGCTAGGGAGAAGGATGAGCAGCAATGACTTATTAGATAGGCCAGGATGTGCAAAGGTAAAGAGGTGACTACCGCTAGCGCTCGGAGAGAGAAGGCGGATCAAAACCCGTATGTCCCAAAGGCTCGGAAGCGCGGGGACCCGAGGCTAGTTGGAAAGGGCTCACAGTCACAGATGGATTACTCCTCCCAGGTGGTTGATCCGACACAAACGTATGAGTATGCGGAGGGATTTCAGGGGTATGATCGGATGGAGGATGAGAATATGTTTTATCAGCCGCAGGAGGAGGAGGAGGAAGATGATGATGAGGAGGTGGCAGAGGATGTTGTGGCGGATTATCTTGACGTAGATAATATAGTTCCTAAGGGTGAGCCTGAGCCCCAGACTCGGCGACGTCGTCGTGTTCCATTGATACCGCCATGCCATGTTGTAAGGCCTCCCTTTCTTGGAGGTCCCGAGACCACGTCATTGTTGTCCGACTACGCGAGGCATGTGGCGATCCCTCTTTGGGTGAACCATCATAATGTAACTGTTTAAATTCTTTATAATTCTTTAAATGCTTTAAAGTGATCAAAATTTGTAGCGTAAGTGTTTAAATTGTTTAAATGACGCTTGGGTAAGTGTTTAAATTTTTTAAATCATGTAGCGTAAGTGTTTAAATTTTTTAAAGAATGTTGCGTAAGTGTTTTAATTCTTAAAAGAATGTAGCGTAAGTGTTTTAATTCTTAAAAGAATGTAGCATAAGTATTTTAATTCTTTAAAGAATGTAGTGTAAGTGTTTTAATTCTTTAAATTCTTAAAAATTTGTAGTGACAATGTCTTAATTCATTTGATTTTCAGATGTGGCATGATGAGGAGTATAAGTGTATAAATGCAGGGAGAAAGGTGAGAGAGCTTGCTATGTCGGAGAAGGGGTTGAGGTGGTTTTGGGATCCTGTGGAGGCGTTTGGCATACATGGTTTGATATACATCGGGTATTCTAGTGTGACCCATGCCATGATACGTGCTCTATGCGAGAGGTGGCACACGGAGACCAATAGTTTTCATCTACCTGTGGGGGAGATGACGATCACTTTGGACGATGTGTATAATCTCCTCCACCTTCCTATTCAGGGCCGCATGCTGGACCATGGCGCGGTAGTCGATCGGGCCTATGGGCTAACATAGATGACCAGGTTGTTGGGCATGTCAGATGCTGCTGCTAGGGCCGAGGCAAAGACTGAGTATGGTGCTCATATTAGTTATCCCACACTGAAGCGACTTTATGAAGCCCACCTTACAGAGTCTAGGAGGCTGAAGGACCCATAATCGAAGGAGGAGATGCTGGAGAGAGATAGGAGGAGGTAGTGGTGTGTGAGGAGTTTTCTTCTATATCTCGTCGGTAGTGCGTTGTTCACTAACAAAACGAACAGACACATCGACTTGATATATCTTGATTGTATGGCGGACTTGCAGGCGATTGGGAAGTGGTCATGGGGAGGGATGACCTTAGCTTACTTGTACGATTATTTGGATGATTCTGTTCGTTTGAATAACAGAACGATGGCTGGTTGTACGACTCTTCTTATGGTAATAATTTAATATTTATCTTCATTTATTTATGAATTTATTTTATAATCTTTACCATCATGTTAGATCATTTTTTTTCTAAGTTCGACTACATTTATTTAGGATGTTATTATAATATTTTTGTGAAGTTTTTATAATGTATTAGATTTATTTAATATTTAACTCGAATACTTATTTTTGTGTATTATTTTTTGGTGCAGAGATGGATTTTGGAGCATTTGTCAGGTCCATACCCAAGGAAGCCTAACACGAAGTGGAAAAAGGAGAGACCATGTGCTGCGAGATGGCTTACTAGCAGAAGGCATATAGATGTGCAGCATTACCGCTTACGGCTGGATCGCTTAGAGGTGGATGATGTGAGGTTTTCTACTTATGGTGATCACAGTGAAGTGCGCCCTTTTCAGTTTCTGTGCACTTACTCGGGATGACTGATGTGCGGGAAGGAGAGGGTGTACCGTTATTTACCTGAGCGGGTAAAGAGGCAGTTTGACTTTGTACAGGATGTTCCCAGACATCCGTCAGCTCTCGTTCAGATGCCTACACAGATGCTGACCACTGTGCTGCTAGACACTCAGGCGTGGTTCTACCCTGATTGGGTACATAGGTGTCAGAGAGCATGGCATCATGATCCTGGCTACATGGCTTGGTATGCCAAAGTCTCCCACCCTCGTATTCTCCCACCTGATGAAGGATCTCCTCCCAGGCCGGTGAACGTGGAGCAGATCATAGAAGAGGAGCATGCTAGAGAGACGCCTGACACACTAACGATCATCTGGGATTTGGTGCAAATAGCTGATGATATTGTGGCCAAGAGCGGCGAGATGACTAAAGAGGAGATTGTTCAGGAGGTGATTCAGATTGGCACTACTGGTCGCCCTGCCCTTACGTATCGGATTGCCAGGCAGCGCAGGGGGCAGAGGCATCGTAGGCAGCAGGGTTGATTATCATTAGGCTTTTTTATGTACTTTTTGCTTTGATTATGGTGATGTATTATTATGACATTATCCGTACCTTGTGATATTTCTATGACATTTACGTACGTACGTTTTATATTATTTCTTGCGCTTTAATTTTATCCTGTTAAATATTATTTCGTACATTTTATATTCTTGAATTTGCAATTGGATGAAAAAAATTTGTTTATCTTGTTAAGGATGAAAAAATTGGTAGAATTTGTTTAAGTATGAAAGAATTTGGTTATGTAAAAATTTGCAAATGAAAAATGGAAGGAGAGCTGCTGGAAATTGAACCAAACACGCAGCGGTTGTTAACTACCGTTGGCACCAGCGGCAGTTAATTGTTGTCGGTTTGTTGAACGGTAGTTAACTACCGTTGGAGTGTTATTATGAAGTTTTCTATGTCAGAAATTACTGCCGGTGTGTTATTATGAAGTTTTCTATGTCAGAAAAGAAATTTTCTAATTTACCGACCCAAAAAGGACCAATGTGATCCAACAAGTTTCAATTTTAGAGATATTTAAATTTTCAATAATTTTGTTGTCCAAATTATCCAACATCAAACACAACACTAAATTGGTTATATGCACTCAAATTTACCCAAATGAAAGGGTTGAAAGTACCTTTAATTTCATAATTTGATATCACCAAGGTTTAAAAGAAAATAATTTTTAAATTATAAGGTTAAACTTTCAAAAGTCTTTTTCACATAATAATAAACTAAAACTCGTTCAAATGCGAAAGGACAAATGTGGATTTAACCACAATACAATAATGTAAAAGTTTCTGCAGCATCACAAGATTCAGAACCTCAATTGTAGTTACATAACCGAGGTCGGACCAAGGTAAGGATACTAAAACCATCGCTTTAGATCTTCAAATAAAAAATTATTTTTCATTAGATTTTATGAGTATAAAGGCTTCATATTGTAAAAAGGCTTCATATTCTAACAAAAAAAAGTCGTATATATTCAAACTGCTTTACGGTTCACTTACTATTAAAAGTTATTGGACCGAT
>Ga0228711_1012359_pt1 | contig 10471 bp, 10 predicted proteins | sample MedpolnodulmetaG_2_FD_177996 | JGI IMG/M metagenome (GOLD analysis project Ga0228711, IMG submission 177996) | Root nodule microbial communities from Medicago polymorpha collected in Santa Monica, California, United States - brown nodules | ecosystem: Host-associated > Plants > Roots > Nodule...
TATATATATATATATATATATATATATATATATAAGGATAGATTAAATTATTCCGATGTAATATTTGACCAATGTTACACTTTTCAATGTCATTTTACTCAATACAATATGATATAAATGGGTCATACTCTTTATATTTCATGTCAACTTGAATGTCAACAGTGTTACATCATTTATTAATTCTTGTCTATCTAGGAGAGGGATCAAACTAGTCACCATAAAACAACACCATGTTACTATCAATATATGACAACTCATATAAAGGTGTATGATCACGCCATGGAAATCATCTTCACCTCCCTCTGCAACTCTTTTTACATAAACACCACTATTAATAGTCTTTTTTCCTTCCGTCCAAGATTGAGTATGGAATATATATTCATTCACGAAGTAGGTATGATATTCACTAGCACATTATAAAGGACCCTGAGATAAACATCGTAAAATAATGACTTCTTCAGTTGGCTCGGCATCGTACACTTTTTGTTTAAACCAAGCTGTAAAATATTCATATATTGAACCAACTGATGAACCTTCACCAAATTCATCGTAAAATGCCATAAATTCCCCATTCCAAAATTCAATACAAAGTTGTTAGATGAATTTAAACTTATTGGTAAAGGGGCTAGTAAAAAAATATTAAGTTTGAACAACAACAATTGATCCTTCCGCTCTGGCCCGATTTTCAACTGCTCGTTTTGAGTCACCCATGAATCTTTCAAAAGGGTACATCCACCTATATTGAACAGGTCCGCCAAGTATAGATTCATATGCAAGATACACATGAAGATGTTCCATAGAGTTAAAGAAACCTGGGGGAAAAATTGCTCCAACTGACAGATTATGATTGTTATAATCTTCTCTATCTTCTCAAGTTCATCTAATCTAAAGTTTGACGCGCACAAACTTTTAAAAAATTGACTAATCTCAGTAAGTGGATTTAACAAATGTTTGAGCAGTGAACTAAATGCAGTTGGGATTAAGTTCTCCATGAAAATGTGACAGTCATGACTTTTCGACCCATGCAAACTTCCTGTGTGACATCGGCACACCTGGCTAAGTTAAAAGATTATTCGTCAAGCATTCTCAAATCTTTTAACCATTGACGCACTAATTTTACTTATTGGGCAGTTAGGTTGTACATGGCCTTCAGTTTCAACAACTTCCCAGTCGGTTGAGGTTTCAACTCCAAATCCCCTTCTTTTGCAATACAATTCTAAGTCTTTTCTTGCCTTTTCATTATGTATTGTTTTGCCTTTGACGTCCATCACTGTGTTAAATATGTTGTCAAAAACATTCTTCTCAATGTGCATTACATCAAGATTATGTCCGATCAAGTTATCTTTCAATAGGGGAGGTCCCAAAATATACTCTATTTAGTCTAGTTGTGGTCAACTCTGTATCCTAGTATAGGGACAGTTTGCTCAAAATCAGTGACTTTTGGATAATCAAAAACTCTTGTCCACACTTCTTGTGATGTACTCTTAGGTGGTGGGCCGTCTAATACTATCTCATCCTTCAAGAAGTCATTCTTAATTCTTCTAAACGGGTGATTATGAGGAAATAATCTATGATGAGAGTCAAACCACGAACTCTTCCCTCCATTTTTAAAAGTAAATGCCTTTGTTTTCCATACAATGTGGACATGCAAATCGTCCTTAAGTACTACTACTAGATAACATGACATAAGCGGGAAAGTCATTAATGGTCCACATTAAATATGCTCTCATTCGAAATTTTTGTTTTCTTGAAATATCGTATATCCATTCCCCAACCCATAACCTCTTAAAATCATTAATTAAAGGTTGTAGAAACACGTATATGTCTGCTTTAGGGTTATCTGGTCCTAGTGCAATACAACTTAAAAACATGTAGGGTTTTTCATGCCCATCTCATCTCAGGAGGGAGATTGTACGGGGTTACAACGACTGGCCAACAAGAATATGGTTTTGTTGAAGCTTGGATGTGTGGAGTGAAACCATTAGAGCATAATCCAAGTCTTACATTATGTGGATCTGCTAAGAAATCAGGATGTAGTCGATTAAAGTGTTTCCATGCTTCACCTTCAGAAGGATGACACATCACTCTAGGAATTCCATTCGAATGATGCCACATCATTTGACTAGCAGTTTTCGTCGATGCAAACATTCTTTGTAATCTTTGTATTATTGGCAAGTAAAACATTGACTTAAGCACAACTTGTTTTTTCCTGCAAATACCTTTCCTCGGGCTTTGACAAAATTTGCATTCCTCCAATGCTCCATCATTTAGCCCAAACTCATTGTCATAAAACAACATGCATCCATTTCTACAACAATAAATCTTTTTAACTGCTAATCCCAACTTCATCACCAACATCTAGACATCATAGTTAGCTGGCAGATTATCTTTAAACGGATTTGCAGCCTTCAACATCTTTGTAAAATCATCCACACCAACACCAGGACTACTATAATTCGACTCATGAGCTAAAAGCCACACACACATTGATAGCTTAGAGTGTGAAGACCCTTCATACAATGGTGTTTTACTTTCACTCAACAATCGGTAAAATCTCTACGCCTTCTCATTTGAGGGCCGTTCCTCTTGATCATCTTCAACACCATCACCGTAAGACAATTCCACCTCCAAAGTGTCCGCAACCATATCATCCATCATGTTGAATTGTTCTATGTTGACATCTTCATTGTATTCCACATTTGTTCCACCATGGCTAGTAAAAGCTTGTGCATTGACCCCTACCCTAAAATTTTGAAACTTTTCGCCATCATAGATCCAAAGCCAATAATCAGGAGTAAAACCAACTATCATTAAGTATTTCTTCAGATCTTTAGGGTCGGTAATTATATATCTGCACCTACAATTAAGACAAGAACATCTAATTCCTCCGTCATCTCTACAAATTTCTGGTGCCCATGCCCATGAAATAAATCCTTTAACTCCTTGCACAAAATGCGATGTTAGCCCTGTTCTTCCCGGAAACGTTCTATCATAAATCCAACTACAAAAATATTGATAATACTCCATCTGTTGCACGTTCACCAACTTCATTGACATATTCCAAGTCAAAAAACGTATTACTCAATCGAGAAAAATAGTTTACGCGCACACAATAAATACAATTTTGCGCACAAATGGAATAATTTTACACGCAAACAACAAATAACAATTTTACACGCAAACGAAATGATTTTACACACAAACAACAAATAACAATGTTACACGCAAACATGTAACTTTACACACAAACATATAATAATTATTTCCAATAAAAGGGATTTTTAATATCTTGATATTTTATGAAGTATTTTAATTTAAAAACTATTTTTAATTTATAAGAAAAACAGATTTAATTTTTAATAAATTAATTATAACATAGTTTTGATTTAAATAAAAAATTGTTTTGTACTACACTATTTCTGAGGCCCTTCTTTTAAAACAATAGGAATTATTTTAATATATTGTTTTTTTATAAAATGTTTTAATATAAAAATTGAGTTTAATTTATTAAAAAAACAGCTTTATTTTTTTGGTATAAAAATAACTACAACATAGTTTTATGTAAAAAAATTATTTTGAATACATTCTTTTTAAAAACTGTTTCCCAAAAATAAACCTTTTTAGTGTATTATTTTTTTATGAAGTATTTTTATTTAAAAACCCGTTTTAAGATTTATAAAAATAATAATTTTTAAAAAACTGATTTAATTTAACAAACAGTTTTACTTGTAAAAAAACTGATTTTTCACTACACAAATTAGAAAAACGATTTTCCCTAAATTACAAAAGACGTTTAAATAAATAGTTTTCTATAATAATTAAAAAAATGCTAAATTTTTTAAAAAAATACATATCAATTCTAAATTAAGAAAATGGATCATATAGTATAAACTTAGTGTTGGACCATACCTTTTTTTTTTCTTTCATTCTAGCTAGTATAACTATAACTACACACATAATCACCAAATATACATAAAAAACATATATTCAACAACGTGCATATATTCCATAAGTAATTTGAATATTCAACAACATGCATATATTCAGCATCATCAAATATATCATTACTAGTTTTAAAAAAACATATAATATTAAAAAATGAAGAAAAGAAACCATGATTCAAAATTTAATTTTCAAATTTTCGAATAAAAAACAACATCATTTATTGGACAGCATGTAACATTATAGTGTTATGAAGAAAAGTATTACTAACTTGTTGAAGCTTTACAATAACAGATCTGCAATGCAAGCCAAAATCAACAAGAGCTAGACCCGCAGACGGCAAATCGATAAACATGGCACAACTACAAATAACATAAAAAATATATAAGATTAATAAGTAGTAAAAAATAACAACATGAAAAAACAAATAACAAATGAAGAGATTTATTACCAAATAAATGAAGTTTGATGAAGGTGTTGTGTTTTATGTGAAGAAAATTTTCTACGTGTTGTAAAGTTTGACAAATGATTGGTGCATGTTTATATATAGGGAAAAAAACACAAGGGTAAACCGAGGGTCTACCCCTCACAAAGCAAGTCAAATCCTAGCAAAGCTGGGTGGCAAGTCTACTTTATGCAGAAGCGAGGGGTTGCCCTTGTCTATAGCCCTCGTTTTTTCCTATCAAATCTGGGAAATGTTAGCCGGTTTGAATTTCCATTTCGCAGGCAATAAAAAGCCTAGGATTTTTGACCAAAACAAAACAAAAAAAAGCCAAGGATTTTGTCATTTTGCAAGGGGCACAACTCTTTGTTATGGTGAGTGCTCCATGCCTTTCCCTATGTCATTTTACCAAGGGTTTTCCTTGGCTAAGTCTGTGGAAAATTTGTCAGGGGATCATGTTCCTGTCAAAATCCCTGAAAAATGGGCATATTTCTTGTAATGGATTTGACAATTGAGATTGATGTCAACATGATTGTATGAGCAGGAAAAAAAATTCCTATTGAAATCAGGGGGGTTCAAGAAAAGAAATAGTTCGTTGCAAAACTGAACATTAAATTAACAGATGAGACATGTAACCACTACTTAACTACAATACAACTCATACCACAAAACAGAATATTAGGCCACACTTTCACAAACATGCACTGTGCACTCATTGTTATTTTGAGAATCATCAGAGCCGAAATAACCTTAGACAACTATAACGACAAAAATTAATCATCTGATATATTTCTTAAGATGAACATAAAACACCAGAGATTTGGAAGCAAATGACCTCTATTATTTACACAGAATAATTTCATACCAATTCTATCTAACCATCGCATTGAGAACTTTGCAATATACATCCAAGGCTCCGAGATAAAGCAAATATCAAGATTGTGAATCTTCAACAACTTCTTAAGAGCTAACTTAGTAGGGGAGTTAGCCAGACCCCTTAAGTTCCAAAAAAGACTCTTCATATGAAAGGTGACTTGGAGCCAACCTTTGATCTGGTTATGTAATATCTTTTCAACTGTGCAGCCTTTATAGCCTTCTTGGTACCCTTTGATATAACTTGCTGGAAACCATACTCATCTATTAGGTTCAGATAATCATAAGGTGTCTGTGTGGAATCAGAATGTGAATTGTTTTCTTGCGCATCAAGAAGCATGTCAAGAGGGTCAGCAGTAGCTTCTAACTCAGCCAAATTTGCCCATGAATTCTTAAGAAAATCAATGTCCTTATGTTCTATGGCATCTTTAAAGGGAACATTATAAGTACTTTTCAAGGAACACTCAGGTTCATCATTATTAATAGTGTTGTCAACAAATTCAGTTTCATCACTACTTGACTGATGTGCTTCCACTTGCTCTTGAACCTTGTTAGCTAAATTAACTGAATCTTTTCGTCCAAAAGCTGCATTACGTGCTTCTATTGCAACATTTATTTCATTCTCCAACTCCACATATTCCTTATTTCTCAGAGAAGAAGTTTCCAAATTGACAATTTCAGGTTTTTTAACAACCCTCCATTCTGTTGCAGACTTTCTATGCTCTTTCTGTACAACCTTAATAGCCTCACTATCAGCAATTACAGTCTGCTCATTTTGAACAACTTGCTTGCCTTTGTTCAACAATCTTTTACGTATATCTACATGATGACCAGTACATTGCCAATGTGTACAAAAATCAGGATGATTTTCATACTCAATGTCCGCATAAAACGCATAGCCCTTTCTACTAGAATTATGTGCACAAGATCCTGAGCTAAATTCATGTCGACAAGGACCCTAGCATAATGCCCAAAAGCTCTTTCTAGCCTATGCTTACCAGTTAAAGAGTCAGTACAGATAGGGGTTCCAACCCCACTAGCAATAACAAACAAAATCCTCTGTCTCCTATACTCCTGAGAAAGACAAAATTTGAATCCATACCTGAACAGTTGACTGATTCTGCATATTAGGGTTGAACTCCTTTGTCCAAGTAAATAGTTTCAAGATCCTAGGAGATAACGACCACGAAGCAACATATCTAATCCTTCTGAGATCCTCCAGAGAAGAGAAGGTGAATTCGTAGAAACCCTTTCCAATAGAAGTGATTTCCCATTTTACAAGAGATTTCCATAAGACCAACAACTTGGAGCGCAAGTTATCGATGGAAAAAGTTGAAGGCCCTTTTGGCCAAATCATTCTTCCCTGCAGATTGTATTTACATTCATCCAATACAGCAACATATCCCTCTTCAGGAATTTCTATAGTGATTCCATCCCCTTTCTTTCAAGGCTGAGGTTGCTGGCCAATAGGAACATCACAAACATTGGTAAGGGCTTGAGAAAATGTTTTTTGCTTTTTTTATGTCACGATGACAGGGCTAGGAAAAACATTGAAGGTTTTTATGGTTGGAATTCGTGGATCTGAATGGGAAACAAGACAAAACTAGGGTATGATGATGTTAGGTTCGATGATTGTGGTAGTCGTCATGGCTGAGAGTGGTGTTTAGCGGCGGATTTAGGTTAAAATAGAAAAGTGATGAACAGTAACAAAGTCTCACTTAAATTGCCATAGCTCATAATTAACTATCCCCCTAAAATCTCCCAAGCCGATTTATATATATACTATATATGGTATTGGTATTTAAACCTTATCCCTCTTGTTTATATATATTTTTTAGAAAAATTTGATATCCAACCTATGGGTCCACTTGAGGGATCCAATCTCAACGTGCACTTATGGGAGTCTATTTAAATCCATAGAAAAATTTTGTATGGACTAGCTCATCAAAATTGGAACCGAAAGGAATTGAAAAAAGAGGATCGCATTTCAAGGTCTCAAGGCAACACCACTAAACCAACCTAAGTAGGTTCATTTGTGTCCTTTAATATTTATTCCTTTGTCTTTTTAGATTTATTGATTTATATCTTCTTATTTGTTAAATTATATTTTGTGCTTTTAGATTTAATCCTCTATCCATTGTGTGATTTTTAATATTCTTTGTTTTCATACTATTTTTTTGTCATTTTCCGTTATCATCTGTTGATGGATTATATTTTGTGTGTACTTCCTCAGAACTTTGTTTTATTTTCCTTGTATTCTGTATATTTTCTTGTCTATATGTCATGTTTGATTTTGTCTTTTATATACTTATAGTATTTTCCAATTTGTGTAGAGTACAAGGTTCCTTTTCTCTTGGTGTGTCTGCTTTTTTTTCTTCCTCTAATAACTCGTTGACACATATTCCATTACGTATAGATTCGATCAAAACTTTGATTGATTTTACTCAGCTATCGAACACAATTAAAAGGTTTACCTTCCCCATGTTTAAAACGTGTGTAACGGGTGAAAACATTTAGTTATAGTTCTTTTTTTATATTAACATTTAGTGATAGTTTTTTTTTTTGGACAGAACATTTAGTGATAGTTAAAACCAATGTTATTGACTTTTAACCATCCTTGAGAATTTTCTTCTATTTAATCTTCTGAATCCAAATCTTCCTACACAAGGATGAAGTTATAAAATAAGTTTATAGATATGCATGACTTCTTACGTTTTCCTTTACTCTTGTTGTAATGAGATCTGGTTTAATAGATAATCCCTAGACAACCCTTTTGGTTTTATTTTTCCTTTTACCAATGTATTTATGTTTAACCCTTTTGTAAGGAATATTTCAAAGTAATAGAAATTACACTTGTAATATGGACCATAAAAGGATACATAACTCCTTACCCCTCTGCTAAAACTCTAGTATAATAGGAAGATTAAAGTACACCATGTGCCTCGCACGTGGGTGAGCTCATAGAGTATGAGATATGCTCGTTACAAGGGGCACTAAAGAACGAAGGTAAAAATCCAGATGGCCTCGTTAAAGGTGGCAATTAAGGGAAGAAATTACAAAGACACTATGAGAGAAGAGCTGCCAAACGGTTAGCACGAAAGAGAGGGGATAAAAAGGAACAAAGCAGCAGTGACGGATCCAGAAATGTTGACTTGAGGGGGCAAGATTTTATATGATAAATATTTATAGAAAATTTTTAGTAATGCAAAAGTGATATAATAAATAACATCATTATCATCGAGCAAAATAATTAAGATTATAAACACTATCCTATTATATATTAGAAAAATCAAAGACTCGTTAACATTTACAAATTAAAATTGTTCTTTACTTGTCTCTATATTTAAAAAGTATTGTCGAGTTTATTCAAAATTTCATTTCAAATGCATTGCACATTTGATTTTATAAAATACATGAGTAAAACTCTTTTTTTATGGTATAAATTATCATTCAATGGGGGCAATCTATTATTTTAAGAGGGAGCAATCATTAAAATATCAAAGACTTAACAAATATAACTGGGACATTAGTGGGGGCAGTTGCCCCCAATTTGCTTAAGGTAGACCTGTGGCTGCAGGGCAGCCAATTAGAAAGGATCACATTTTTTCACAAAGACAAAGAGATATCGCCCTTCTTGGAAGGAAAAAAAACTTGCAGGGTAAGAACGATCGTACTTACAACAAGCACACATGGCGCCGTCTTTGGGAAACAATAAAACTAACTCGGACCAATTCATCATCACCACTTTCCATTTTGTAAGGAATCAAGTTCTGCAAGGCAAAGATATGCAAGGAAGATTATGTTTATCGACAGCTACAACTAGACCTCAGACGGCACAAAAACCACAAATAACTTTTCTAATCGCGACCTTGAAGGTAATTTTTCCCATGAAGATGGTCCCATGGTAGTAAATCCTAAAAATGATGAATTGGACTGTTAAATGTGCTTTAATAGACCATGGAAGTTTAGCGGACATTTTATATTATGATGTTTATGAAAAATTGCAGTTAGATATAGTTATTGTACAACCTTTCAAAGGCTTACTTGTAGGATTTTCCGGTGAACATGTAGTTGTAAGGGGATACATTTCTCTCAATACCATATTTGGAACAGGAAAGAATTCAAAAACTGTCAGGGTAGGTACGTAGTGGCGAGTGCACCTTCTTCATATAAAATTATTATAGGTCGCGCCCAACCTTTAATCTTTTGTGAGGACTCATGCAACCCTTTATCTAACTATGAAATATCCCCTGGAGGATGGAACCATTAGGGTATTTGATGACATGTCATCTTACGTTATTCTTAGCATGTTTTTCAGTCTATTTTAGTTGGTTTTACTAGCAAAGCAGAAGAGTATTAGATCAATTGCCTATGATTTCGGGACATTTGTAATGTTTTCTATATTTGAGTATGTAATTCTATTCTTTCCGAAACAACCGAAAGCAAGTTGACCCTAGTAGTAAGTACTTAGGAGGTGACATTACTAATATTGAGTAAACTCTGCATAACCTAGGATGTAACTAGTTTATTAATTAGGGAAATAAACCTAAGTAAGACCATTGTCATCGATCTCCGTGTAAGGTAGACGCTGATAGGGGGGGGAGTGTGTTATGAGTATCCTAAGATTCATAGATGGGCTGACCTACAGGAACATTAGCCTACATTGCCTTTGGAAATCTTGGAACGCCAATTTAAGTCTATGTTTTAATTACCTTTGAATTAGCAAGACCTCGCACGTAAGGATCACCATGCGATCAGGAGGTGCAGTTAGCCATCGGAGGGATAGACCTAGATCAACCGAGATAGTATAGACCCCAGACGTAAGGATCATCATGCGATCAGCAGGTGCAACTTGACAACCAACTAGGTTAGAACGTCTCAACGGTCTCATCACTTGTATAGTCTACTTAAGATAACTAAACACAGCATGAATGTTATTTATTATCCAACAATATAAACAGGGGGTTCAAAGAGTGCTAACCGTTGTTTCCTTATTTTGCAACCAAAAACAGGTAACTTGTTATATTGTAAACAGATAAAAATTGCAATCTCTAACCCTTATCTCTTTTATTTTATATCGTCAACTTAAAATAAGTAACGCGAGCTCTTTAGACAAAACAACAATCCATGTGGATACGATACTGTACTTATCACTTTATTACTTCGTAAACGATTTGGTACTCTTGCGTAATCCGAGCATCAGTACTGGGGGGG
>Ga0228711_1012360_pt1 | contig 10471 bp, 5 predicted proteins | sample MedpolnodulmetaG_2_FD_177996 | JGI IMG/M metagenome (GOLD analysis project Ga0228711, IMG submission 177996) | Root nodule microbial communities from Medicago polymorpha collected in Santa Monica, California, United States - brown nodules | ecosystem: Host-associated > Plants > Roots > Nodule...
CAAACTTTTTTGTATCTTCCCTTGATTGGTCTCAATATTCAAACATGCCTTCCTTAAATTACCTTGGTTTGGAAGAAAATGAATTCACCGGTAACATTCCAAGTTTCATACTTGAGTGCAAGAACTTAACATATCTTGACCTCTCTCAGAACAATTGGAATGGTACCATACCAGAATTCCTTTATGGTAATTTAGGAAAGCTTGAATATCTCAACCTCACCAACTGTGGATTGGACGGAACACTATCATCCAACTTGTCCATGCTTTTGAATCTCAAAGATCTTCGCATTGGAAATAACATGTTTAATACTCATATTCCAACAGAGATAGGATTGATATCTAAGCTTCAATTTCTTGAGCTGAACAACATTTCAGCTCATGGGCAAATTCCTTCTTCCATAGGTCAACTAAAGGAGTTAGTGCATCTTGATCTCAGTGCTAACTTTTTGAACTCTAAAGTCCCTTCTGAGTTTGGCCTATGTACAAATCTAACTTTCTTGAGCTTAGCAGCAAATAACCTGACAGGTTCTTTGCCTTTGTCATTAGCAAATTTAACCAAACTATCAGAACTAGGATTATCAAGTAATTTCTTTTCTGGTAAGATTTCTGCTTCATTGATCTCTAATTGGACTGAGTTAACTTCCTTGCAACTCCAAAACAATAGTTTAACCGGAAAGGTGCCTCCACAGATTGGCCTGTTGAAAAAAATTATAATCTTGCTTCTGTACAATAATATGTTATCTGGTCCAATCCCTGATGAGATAGGAAACTTGAAGGTAATGACAGGGTTAGACCTTTCAGGAAACCACTTCTCTGGTCCAATTCCATCAACCATATGGAATCTCACAAACATAACAGTCATAAATCTTTTCTTCAACAACCTCTCTGGTAACATTCCAATGGATATTGGAAACTTAACTTCACTGCAAATTTTTGATGTCGACAATAATAATTTGGAAGGAGAATTGCCAGACACAATTGCTCATCTAACTGCCTTAACTTCTTTTTCTGTGTTCACCAATAACTTCTCAGGAAGCATTTCCAAAGATTTTGGAAAGAATAGTCCTTCTTTGACTCATGTCTACTTTTCAAACAATAGTTTCTTAGGAGAACTTCCTTCTGAATTATGCAGTGGCCACAATCTAGTTGTTTTGGCAGTAAACAACAACTGCTTTTCCGGGCCATTGCCAAACTCCTTGAGAAATTGTTCATCCTTAACAAGAGTTAGGCTTGATGATAACAAGTTCAGTGGAAACATCACAGAATCATTTGGGATTCATCCAAATCTTAATTTCATCTCGCTAAGTCGAAATCATCTTGTTGGCCATCTCTCTCCAATGTGGGGTAAATGTATCAGCTTAACTGCGATGGAAATGAGTGGAAACAAACTTTCTGGAAAAATCCCATCTGAGCTAAGTAAGTTGAGTAAATTACAGTTTCTTAGCTTGCACTCCAACAAATTCTCCGGAAATATCCCACCTGAAATTGAAAATCTCAGTCTGCTCTTCATGTTGAACTTGAGCAGGAACCATTTATCAGGAGAAATCCCAAAGAGTATTGGAAGATTATCTCAACTTAATATTGTTGATTTATCAGATAATAACTTCAGTGGAAGCATTCCTAAAGAGCTCAGTAATTGTAATCGGTTACTAAGCCTGAACTTCAGTCATAACAATCTATCTGGTGTGATACCATATGAACTTGGCAATCTATTCTCCCTCCAATACTTGTTAGACCTCAGCAGCAACAATCTTTCAGGAGAAATTCCTCAAAACCTTCAAAAGTTAGCAACATTGGAGATTCTCAATGTCTCACACAACAATCTATCTGGAACAATCCCACAATCCTTTTCAAGTATGATCAGCCTTCAATCTGTGGATTTTTCTTACAACCACTTGTCAGGTTTGATACCAACAGGTGGTGTTTTCCAGACAGAAACCGTTGAAGCTTTTGTTGGGAACCCAGATTTGTGTGGTGATGTAAAAGGATTAAGATGTGCGGCAATATCATCTCAAGAAGGTTCTGGAGGGGCCAACAAAAAGGTACTTCTTGGTGTTACTATATCAGTTGGTGGAGGACTATTTATAGGGATGATTTGTGCTGGAATCTTATTCTATCAAAGGCAAGAAAAAAAACACGGTGAAGAATCCAAAAACATTGAAGATAATGATCAGAGTACTTTGTGCATGGTATGGGGAAGAGATGGAAAATTCACATTTTCTGATCTTGTTAAAGCAACCAATGATTTCAATGAAAAGTACTGCATTGGAAAAGGAGGATTTGGAAGTGTTTATAGAGCAGAACTACTTACAGGTCAGGTAGTTGCTGTCAAAAGACTCAATATATCAGACTCTGATGACGTTCCAGAAGTGAACCGCACGAGCTTCATGAATGAGATAAGAACGCTAACAGAAGTGAGGCACCGGAATATAGTAAAGCTATATGGTTACTGTTCTAGTAGGAAACAAATGTTCCTGGTTTATGAACATGTAGAGAAAGGAAGCTTGGGAAAAGTTTTATATGGAGGAGAAGGAAAATTGGAGCTAAGTTGGAGTACAAGGGTGAAAATTGTGCAAGGAATAGCTCATGCAATCGCTTACCTGCATAGTGATTGCTCTCCACCAATTGTGCACAGAGATATAACATTGAATAACATACTACTTGATTCAGATTATGTACCTCATCTTGCAGATTTTGGCACTGCAAAGCTGCTAAGCTCTAACAATTCGACTTGGACCTCAGTTGCTGGATCCTATGGCTACATGGCGCCAGGTACACAATGCATTTAACGATTGAGATTATCAACACTTTTATAGTTCATATGATATAATACATATTATGTGTCGTACTAGCATTTTTTATTTGAGTATTAAATCTACAACTTATAATATTTGGATCTGAACGTAACTCATTTATTTAGTAACAAAGTTTTAATTTTGGATTTTGCAGAGCTAGCACAAACTATGAGGGTGACTGAAAAGTGTGATGTGTATAGTTTTGGAGTGGTGGTGTTAGAGATAATGATGGGAAAGCACCCTGGAGAATTCTTGGGCACCTTAAATTCAAACAAATCTTTAGCATCAATGGAAGTGCTTGTCAAGGATGTTCTGGACCAACGACTTCCACTTCCAACAGGAAAATTATGTGAAATAATAGTGTTCATAATGACAGTAGCTTTAGCATGCACGCGTGCTTCTCCTGAGTCTCGGCCCATGATGCGTTCTGTTGCACAAGAATTATCTGCTGCTACACAGGCTAGTCTCTCATAAATAGATCTATCAAGGACTATGTGGAGGATCTTGATGAGGTTTTAGCATGAGGATTGAGAATATAAAGAATAAATACTCAAATCTATTGTATACTAGATGCTGAGTTACACATTTGTGTGGGCAGATGAGAAATGTATAGTTTGGGGAAAATATATAGTTTTTCATTTTTGTACATAATATACCAAAATGTCCGTATAATTTCTATGAAATTCATACATATACATTCAATGTTACCATACTCACTTAATCACCATTTAGCTATCTATGATTTAATTTCTTGTTGATTCAAAACTTAGATCACTCGAATAAAATGTTAAGATAATATGTGTTACTATAAACTTCAATCACTGAGTATTAAAAAATACTAGTTTTCAAATGACATCTACAATCCATTTTTAATCTGATCATCCTCGTATTTAAAAAAAAAAAAAAAAAAAATCTTATCATCATCATTGACTCAGTACATAAGACATAACTCGTGTGTTTAGCTATTTCATGTTGTATTATATGACATAACTCGGGTTTTTATTGACGTATAGCTTCCTTAATTTTTTTAATTGCCGTATTCTCGTACTATCAACTAATTGACTTAAGCATAAGCATAAACACATAGGACTCGATCTAATTATAATTTCAAAATGTGAATCGATTGAAAGAAGTTAACTAGTATTAACTAGTAACCTCAACAAGTGGAATTCGTAGCAGTTATAAAATCACTAGTTGGCACAAGAGGCAATTGGCTACTATTTAGAATGGAAGTTAAGGGAGTATATAGAGAAGTGGTAAATATCAAAGAGGGAACAGAAGAATGTAGTTGTAAAGAAGAGTATTATTGGCAATAGCTTTAGTGTAAGCTTTCAAACACACCATAGAAATTAGTCCCACATCGACACGGTCTAAACATTTGAAAGGCATATTCTCTATAAATATAAAGTGTGTGACGGGTATCGTAACCATCGAACTTGTTCATCTATTCAATTACTTAAGTTTGGAGAAAACATGAAGATAAAATTGATCTCCCTATTTTGTTTTTAGGGAATAAAATTTATTTCCATTTTTCCTTCAAATCAAGTATTTGAAATAGATCTAATATATTTTATAAATTTTAATTTTAATATCGAAAGGTAGAAAATCCTAAAACATATCATCTTAAGTATTCAAATGTACGCAGGGTTTTTTTGAAGGAGGTTTAATGTTTAATTGACAACGAATATTATTTGGCTTTAAGTTTAAGTTGTTTTGGTGGTTGAAATTGAGATACGTCATATTCGATCGTCGTTATTGAAGGCCTAGTCTTCTTCATTGTTTTTCTGTTGTTACATAGCTTGTTCCTTTCTTTGTTTTTTATAGTCCTTTTTTGACTTTGTAATGTAACTTTGTACCTTTCTTTAAGGCTTTGTTTGTGAGTTTGGAGGGGAATGGAAGGAGGGGCATTGGGGGGCTTATTTTCCTTCAAAATATAAAACCCTCCTCATTTGAGGAACTAAAAATTGTATTGGAGAAAGATTTTGAGAGTTTATATGAATTCTTCAAATTTAGTATATGTTGTTATTATATTCTTAAAATTAAAGATATATTAATCACCAGCATTAATTTATCACTCTAAAAAAAATACTCTTTCAAAAAGTGTGAAAGATTTTTCAATTTTCCCCTATATTTCTCTCCCCCAAAGTCTTTCCTTCCTCCCCTCCAAACTCCTAAACAAAGCCTAAGTCTTTCTGGTACCCATTGTGCTTAAAGGACTTCCTTAGTTTACTTAATATATTCAATTTTGGATTTTTTTAAACAAAAAAAGGTTTATCGTGGAGATTCTCACTGAGATTTGTGTGTATTTGCATATCATATATCAAATAATTGACTCTTTCCAAAACATTCACTACCTCATAAATCCTTTGAGCAATCCATAATATAAAGAAGGAAATCATTATTAATGGAAGCATATTGAGTATTATTGGCAATAGCCTTTAGTGTAAGCTTTCAAACAAGTCATAGAAACGAGTCCCACATCGACACGGTCTAAAAAGTTGAGAGACAGATTCTTTATAAATATTAAGTGTGACAAGGAAACCTTACGATCGAACTTGGTCATGTTTGTAAAATAATTCAAGATCTATCCAAATAGTTAGGATTGTAGAAACTTGGAGATAAAATTTAAATTTATCTCAAGGTTCTCAAAATCCAAAGTATTTGAAATAGATCTAAATACATTTCATAAATTTTTAATTTTAATATTGAAAGGTAGAAAATTCTAAAACCAATCATCTTAAGTATTCAGATGCGTGTGATATGGATCGATAGAAAATTCTAAAACAAATCATTGCAAGTATTCAAATGTGTGTGGCATGGATGAAGATATGGATCACTTAATTTTGGTCCTTTTTTTCAAATTGGTTAGAGATGTCGTGACTCACGGTACAATTACGTACCATCTCTTGCATTTTGGTGGTCTAGGCGGTTTTCCGAAGCACGTTCGATTGGCAACGAATATTATTTGGTTTTCTATTGCGTTTGTAATTTGGAAAGAAAGAAATGAGCATATATTTCAGCAAAAAGAGGAATAATTGAAAACGTCGTCTGAAAATATTAAGTTTCGTTCGTTTTAGTGGTTGAAATCGAGATATGTTACATTCAATTACCAATTTTGAAGGTCTATTCCTCTTCATTGTTTGTCTGTTGTTACATAGCTTGCTCCTTTCTTTGTTTCTTACGGTCATATTTTGACCTTGTAATGTAACTTTCCTTAAAGTCTCTTCTTATACACCTTGTGCTCGAAGGAATTCTTTAGTTTGCTTAAAAAAAAAAGTTTATTGTGCAGATTATCGCTGAGCTTTGTGTGTATTTGCATGTCATCAAGCAAATAATTGACTATTTCCAAATCATTCACTACATCAGAAATCCTTTGAGCAATCCATGAGAAACATTTTATCTTCATCCCTATCCTTCTAATTGATCTAACTTGTTAAATATTTTTGTTAGCGACTCTAGAGTTTCATTTGTAATAGTTGCCGTATCGTGAGAGTTTTAATTTTTTATCCTTTGAATTTTGATGGGTGATGCTATCAATAAAATTTGTCATTTCAAAAAAAAAATTTAGTCACTTTTACTTAAAATCAATTCAATCAAAATCAATTTTAGTCACCGCATAACCAAACACATGCTAAGTGCAGTGGCACGTTGTGTATTGGCAATGGCCTTCAGTGCAAGCTTGCTGGTTAGAATGGATGTGAAGTTAGCGTTTTTTTTTTTTAAATAACAAATCAATCCTTTTAGATACCATAAACTGTATTTTATTTTAAACTAATACAGGGTGTGGTGTTATGAAGATAGACTCCTATAAATTTAATGAATCACATAAAACCTTTTAAGTTAATATCTTTTCAGAGCATAAATATGTAAAGTATATAGTTTTCATTTTTATACATGATATACCGAAATGGTTGTATATTTTCTATGAAAGTCAAATATATACATTCAATGTTACCATACTAACTAACTAAATCACCGTTTAGCTATCTATGGTTTAATTTCTTGTTGATTCAAAACTTAGATCACTCCAATAAAATGTTAAGATAATAGGTGTTACTTTCAGCTTCAATCATTTGAGTATTAAAAAATACTAGTTTTCAAACCATTTTTAATCTGATCATCTTCATCTTTTTGAAAAAAAAATCTGATCATCATCATTGACTCAGTACATAACTAATCAATTAGACAAATTACTTACCAATAATGTTTAGCCACAACTCATGAATGTTAGCACTAAAATATGTCTTATTATGAATCAAATAAAAAATATTGTCACAGGGGTTGAATTGAAAACACCCAAAGGTTTCCAACTATGGGGCATATAGGCAATTCATTGTATGGTATAAAATATAAATTGTTTTTTTGTACTAAGTGTTAGAGAGCAACACCTTAGCAATATGCAATACAAAGAATGAAAATATTAAATATCACCCCATCTTGTACCCTGGATAACTGAAAAATGTTGATCTGCTCCATACCTACAAAGCCCGAAGTGTTATTTATATAATCAGTGAATTTAGCTCTTTCATATTGTATTATATAACATAACATAGCTGAACACAATTGAAAAGTGCAATAGTTAAAATCCTTAGTTAGAGCAAGAGGTAAATGGCTACAATTTAGAATGGAAGATTAGGAGGATTAGAGAAGAAGTTGTAAATAGTATCAAAGATGGAATAGAATAATGTAGCTGTAAAGAAGAGTAAATAAAGATATAAAGAGGGAAACCATTATTAATGGAAGCACATTGAGTGTTATTGGCAATAGCCTTTAGTGTATGCTTTCCAACAAACCATAGAAAGGTGTCCCACATCGACACTGTCTAAAAAGTTAAGAGGCAGATTCTTTATAAATAAAAAGTATGACAACGAAACCATACAATCTACCTTGGTTATGTTTGTAAAATAATTCAAGATCAATTTAAATAGTTAGGATTGTAGAAACTTTGAGATAAAATTTAAATTTATTTTAAGGTTGAGATAAAATTTAAATTTATTTTAAGGTTCTCTATTTCCTAAGTATTTGAAATAGATCTAAATACAATTGTTAAATTTTTAATTTTAATATCGAAAAGTAGAAAATTCTAAAACAAATCATCTTAAGTGTTCAAATGTGTATGGCATGAATAAAGACATGATCACTTAATTTTGGCCCTGTTTCAAGTTGGTTAGAGATGCGGTGACTTAGGTGGTGTTAGACAGTAATTTCAACATGCTCATTTAATGTGGTCAATATTAGTTGATAAGACGTAAGTCAAGAATGCAAGTTTGTCGAAGACAAACATTTAATGTTGAGGCGGGAATAATTTGAATTCAAATACAGCAGTTCCCTCTTATGGAAGACGTGGGAGACAAGCGGTTATTCGATGGAAGAAGTGGGGCTCGTGGGAGTTTTAGCTTTTTTCAGTTATTTTTCTATGTATAAATAAGAGTTTTTCATAGGAAAAACGGGTCGCAAATAATTTATAGAAATTCTAAGCACTCGAAGTACTGGCATCTAGAGAAAAGAGTCATATAAAATGTATGTAATCTGATTTGTCGAACCACTTTTCCTTTAATGCAATGCAATTTACCTTTTCTTTAAGTTTCTGCGTTTTAAACTTTTAGCTTTTACTTGCATTTACTGCGTTTTCTTTTGTTTTATCCTTTTTTTCTGTCGAAAGACACCACACATATTCGTCTTGTTCATAAAGCAACCTATGAATTTGATGAATGCACGCTCATTTTTTTTGAAAAACATTGCACAACATGTCCTAGAATTTCTAGTTTGATCATGCTTGTAATAACCAAAACCAGCCCTTCTTATTTACCAAAAACACCGGTAAACAAATTGGGACGGCGAGTGGGACCCTATTTGTGTAATTTTTGAAAATAACTTATGTAATTTTTCAAATATTTTTCTAACTTTTCTGTGAAAACTGTTTTCTGAAAATTAACAACTATTTTTAGTAAATAGATTCTTGTGCAACAGTGTCCTTGATGCGATGCGTCTGTTGCACAAGAATTATCTGCTGCTACACGGGCTTATCTTTCATAAATAGATTCAAGGACTAGGTGGAGGATCTTAATATGATGTGTTACCACGAGGATTGAGAATATAAAGAATAAATACTCAAATCTATTGTATACTAGATGCTGACTTACACATTTGTGTGGGCAGATGAGTAATGTAGAGTTTGGGAGAATAGTTTTTCATTTTTATACATGATATATCGAAATGGCCGTATATTTTCTATGAAAGTCAAATATATACATTCAATGTTACCATACTCACTAAATCACCGTTTAGCTATCTATGGTTTAATTTAATTTCTTGTTGATAAACAATGCATAGTTGCATACCAAGAAGTGCTCATATTCATCGAAAAAGGTAGAAAATGACTCAAACTATTCTTTATGTTCAATTTCTACAACTTTCATTTGTAGTAGTAATTTTAGAAAAATGACCACACAAAAAAAAAAAAAAAAGAGAGAGAGAGAAGATATTTGAACTTGACCTTAAGGGTTCCATGAGATACTTGCAGTTCACATTCAGTAACTTCTGATTTGGATCATTCTTCAGGATTAGAAACACATGTACACACATAAAATGGTATCTAAGAAAACCAAATTATATGGTATAAATTGTTTTTTCTATTAAATGTTAAAAAGAAAACCTTAGCACTCTGTAGTGCAATTACCTTGAGTCTTCTTTTCAATGTTACCATTTGGATGACTGAAAAATAGATTGATCTTCTCCATACCTACAAAGCCTGCAGTGTTATCTAAATAATAAGTGATTTTTAGATTTTTCATATTATAGTAGCTCAATACAATTGGAAAGTGCAAGAGTTATAAACGATCCCACATCGACAGTCTAAAATATTGAGAAGGGAGATTCACTATAAATATACAGTGTGACTAGTCTTAATACCAACTTGGTACTGTCCGTCACAGCATCAGTGAAATATGTCTATTGATGATCTATTCAATTAGTTACTTTTGTTGAAGAAGGCGCTAAAAAAAAAAAATTAGGGTCGTCGTCATCAGCAAGAGCAAGTAATTAAATAGATCTAATGCATTTCATAATTTTTTTAATATTCTTTCAAAAATGTTAATGTTAATTCATTAGATATTTTAAAAGAAATAATTTTGCATTGACATACATATTCTCTTGACTTTTGAAATATTAAATGCATGAATTTGAAGACAATATTATTATGTTAAGTTTCTTAACATGTTGGACATGTTAGCATTTGTCTAATAAAAAAAATGGAAAGGTATACTAAAATAAAATTCCATTGTTTGGATAGTCATTAAAAGGATAGGATGGAATGGAACTCAATGGCATGTATTCCATCACATTCCATCACTTACTCTCATTTTGATTACCCTCCAATTTAGATGGAATGGGATGGAATCTTCACATAGTTTACAAATATATCTCTATCTTCTCTACATTAATTATATATCTTTTTTTTAAGGGAATTATATATATCTTATTAATCTATATGTTCGACAGATTGTAAAAAAAAAAATCCATATGTTCGACATCAGTTATATTTTTTTCTTCGTTGTATATATATGCAGTATGTTTGGTTGGTTCATAATTACAAAAATTATCTTTGTGGCCTCTTCTTTCAATTTTTCTTATCGTCGTAAGTGACAGTTCACTAACTTGCATAGTTTTTTTTTTTT
>Ga0228711_1012362_pt1 | contig 10469 bp, 5 predicted proteins | sample MedpolnodulmetaG_2_FD_177996 | JGI IMG/M metagenome (GOLD analysis project Ga0228711, IMG submission 177996) | Root nodule microbial communities from Medicago polymorpha collected in Santa Monica, California, United States - brown nodules | ecosystem: Host-associated > Plants > Roots > Nodule...
AATATACATCATCATAAAAATCTCCAAGTCCCGACATATGGGCAAAATCTCCATAACAAATAAATCCAACAAAACATAGAGACCGACGTCCTAATCAGAGCCTAATCTAAGACTCCAAGAAACGATAGCCGAGATAGCTCCCGCTATCCAAGTACTCACCAAGCAAAACTACTCATGCACTCCGTCTACCCATTCATACAAACATGTAGGCGGTCAAAACCACTGTGGGTAAGCTTCACATCAATCATAATCAACTAAACAGTGCAGAATATATATATCCACATATGTACAAATTTCACCTTATTACTATTACCGAAATAGTTATCATCAAATAGATTCACCTAGTGTATAAGCACAAGCTAGTAAGACATGCAATTAGAGTCTAATCCAGATATCCACAATCATCAATAAAATCCACAAATGTACATATACACTAATCCACATATTCACAACATTCACCAAATTTCACCAATGCACAAATTCACCAAGTCACATATTCAATTATGACACGACTCATCAGTTATTCAAATACATGCAATGTTCTAGACTCTTCTAGATGCATGCGGTACGAAATCACCTCAAGGTCGTCACATTCGATGCAACAAAAACATCGTATGTAAGATTTCACACCTGTCTTACATTATCACTGAAGTAAAAGAGTAACCCTCCTTTACAACATCAAGACTCAACATGACTATGATGCATGAACATACAAGCAAAGACTCGACAATACAAAATCACCTCATAATATTCAACAATAATATAAAGGATACCCTCCATTTATATTGATCACCTCATCAACAATTGCATTATCAATTATTTACGTCCACACAATCAATCAAGTCATAATTCAATTAAGAGTCATCACCACATTGTCATCATTCACTTAGCATATATGCAATCACCAACAAAATCACCATCACTTAGCATATACGCATTCACCGACAATATCATAATCAATTAACATATATGTATTCTCCAACAATATCATAATCAATCAACATATATGTATTCACCAACCATATCAACTTTTCCACGTAATTCAATAACAACATACGATTTCTCACATTCCAAGTAAGGGAGAAAATACACCACACTATGATAAACATCATATTCAACACCTAGCAATCATTCACATATCTTCATATAATCATATCAAACTATCCACAAAAGATTTGCCAAGTATTTAGTTTTAAAGATCATTTTCGACAAAGTTCGTCTTTCGTTTTACAACTTTAAAATATTTGAGACAATCGAACCAAAACCAAGTAAATAAACTCTAGGGCCTCAACTAGGTATACACTTAGATCAAATATGAGTGTAGTAGAGTATACATGTGTGTTTCATCGGCCAACTTCGACAAAATCATCAAAATCACAAAGTTACGATAAGTTCGTATCATTTCTTCTATATTGCAAAATCAAATCATTTTCAAAACAAAACCAAGTTAGAATCAAGCTATGATATTCTTAAAAGCTTAATTATAAATTGATTGAATAAGGTTATGTGTTTGGAATCCATTGGCATGCTTAAAAGTACACAAAAACACGAAAAAACGAGGTTTTGGAATTCTGCAAAACTGACACTGTCGCGTCATCAAAACACACGGTCGTGTCATCCCTTATAGGAGAATCTAACACGGTCGTGTCATCTAGACACGAGGAGACTCTGACACGGTCGTGTCACCTCACCAGTACAACAAAATGCATTTTTACGTTTTCGCGCATAAAATCTTGTTTTCGAATCCAATTTCAGTTCCGTTTTCGCCAATGCACTCCTAACACTTAGACAATACAAACCACCCTTGAAAACTTGACATTTCAACATTAAAACAACTTAATCAAACTCATTCCAAAATAACTTATTTGGCAAAAGCTCTTAAAACAACTTTTACTCAAAACCCCTTTTCTCCCCAAAATGATTTCTCTCCAAGACCAAGTGATTAAAACAGAAAATCATATCATCCTAATTCATTCTAACAACCTCCTTAACTCATTCAACATCATCAAATCAAACTTCCTCATTATCAACCCATTTTCATAAAAATTGCAAAATCACCACAACTCAATCACAACAATACTTTCATCAACACCCAAAGCATAAATTGATGAGAACATCATCACACAACAACATCTACATCATATAATCATGATCTCACCATCATTCAACAACCTCAATATCATTTTTCATCAAATTGCACAAAATCAACAAACTATACATATATACACATCTTGAGCATGTAATTTTATCATCAACAACTTAATTATCATTAAATTCACATACCTAAACATTACATCAAAACCTAAGCACGAATTTCACCAATTCACAAATAAGCACTTATGGGTTTAAGAAGAAAAAGAGATTATACAAAAGATTATGAATGAAATCTAACCCCCTTACCTCAATAAGCAACAAACCTAGCTCAAGCTTCAATTGAACTCCTATGGGTTCTTCAATCTTTCTCTCTAACCCTTCTTTCTTCCTCTTGCCCCCTTTCTCTTTCTCCCTCTTCTCAAACTTGTAGAATGATTATACAACCCTACATTCTTTAATGATTAATACTTATATAGCCTCTAAACTTTGGGCTTAACCCTCTTAGTGTCCTAATGGGCTCACAACATTAATAAACCAACCCCTAAAGTTTCTCTCTACTAACGGTTAAAATAATAATAACGATCACTTACCGGTTATAAAATAAATCACTACCGAATAGTAACTTGGTAAAAATAATGGTTCTCACTTGAAACACTAAAAATAATCCTCACCATGAAATTACTAATTTACCCTTGCTCACAAAAGGACCAAAATACCCCCTAGTCTAAAATGACCATAATACCCTTCTAACACCGAAATCCACTAATCCTAACCCAAAATACACACAGAGGCAATTAATCACATATAAGCACATATAAACACACATAAATAAATAATAGAATAAATTTAGCGAAAATCGGGTTGTTACAGTAGATACTCAAAATCTTGGCGGTGACTGTGTAGAAAGATATGATTTATCTCCATACTCTTCTCCAAATTAGTGGCTCTTGAGATATCTTCATATTGAGTTGTTTGAAAGAAGCTCCTTTTAAAATTTGAATACTGCAATTTTCTTGTATGTATAAAATCACAATCTTTAATAAAGAGCATTCTCCACTTGCTAACATTTTCAAATGATCAAATGATACTGTTGTTTCTTTAAGATACAAATTATATGCTTGACTTTGCTGCAATATATGTATTTACTAACATTGACAAAAATAAAATACCATGATATCACAATTCAAATTGTTCATAATTTTCTTGACGACGTGGTCTTTACTCACATTAAGTGACATCACAATCATTCTATTACATAATCAACTAGATTTGTTCATATCAACCTTTATATAACAAATTTTAGAATATCATCAGGAGTTCTAATAATATTTATATGATTATCATAGAATTGATTATAAGAAATTCATTTCCATATCCTTAAAATGGACAAAGGATGTCATCTTTTCAATAACTTTGATAGTATGTCTTACGCAAATGAAATTCTTCAGGGAGTTTAATATAATCATCACTATCAAGTGAGCCATACAAATATATTGTAGCACATCTTTTATATAATTTGAGTCTTTCATGTGTTACTGAACTTAATCAAGTATGAAAAAGTTCTTGAATTCACTTCAAGTGAATATGTGTCTAAAGAATATGTCTCTTAAAAATAAATGATAGACAGTTTTACCAATTCACTTCAGGTGAACATATCAAACTCTCTCTATATATATGTGTGTGTGTGTATTTTACCATTCTAATTATCTTTTCGCGCGAAAAATCATACATATCTAATTAACTTCACATCTTCGAGTGTGTGGACTACAGGTCCAAAAAATTCAGCTTTACAAAGCGAGTTTGACTTCACTGGAATTGTTTCTTTCCATCTGTAGATATTTTCTTTTTCTATAATCTTTAATAGACTTGAATTCATGATCCTCATTATTACTTATTACATATAGCGCTATATTATATCCAAAAACACGCCGACGTTGACTTTACTTCGGTTCCATCTCATTTCATTGAGATCTTTCATTCATGACATAATTTATTAATATTTCATAAATTTCAGGTACATGATTAGTTCTTCTGGAACAAATAAATCAATTATGTTAGAAAACAGTTTTAGTTTCTATATCCTCGTTTGGGTTATCATTCCTTTAAGCTCCTTTTCTTATTCGATGATTTTTATATTTGGAACTGATTGATCTACCATGCTTCAAGCACAATTGAGACTCATTTGCATATTAGATTATCCGACAAGGACATCTATTTCATTTGGAGCATTAGCAGCTGATATTTGATTTATTTACCTTTGCTAATGAGTTATACCTTGAGGATCAAGACGAGACAATAAAATTTCCTTTTAAATAATTTATTTGAACTTCAGGTTCACATTTTCAGCTGCTTATTATCTCCCCCTAATATTGGGAAAAATAATCCATCAATTGACAATCAGCCTACTAGGCCGTAAATAAGTTAGCTCAATACAGTTAATGATAGATGGAGATTCATATCAAATAATATTCTTTCGAGATTTCTCGTAGTGCATTATATTGGAGCAATTGTGATATACACAACACATCCAAACATCCACTTAGATGAGAAATATTAGGTTGTTAACCTAAAACCAAAGATAAATTAAGGGGAGAACTTATATATAGTATTGTGTTGGCTTGATGCGAATCAATATCTCAACAACTTGTTGATTCCCAAAATTTAGTTTATAAGACATGGTCTCATAACCAAAATAGAGTTTATAAGGCATGGTCTGATAAGTATCAATTATACAATTAACTTTAGACGTCTAAAAAATGGATCTTCAAGTCCATTTTTATGAGCATATGCTACCGGTTATTCAATATCAATTGACAAATGATACTTATCAAATGCTTTCTGAAAAGTTCTTAAAATAAACTCTTAGTCAAATTTGTTGACATAATAATCTCCCAAACTTCTAGTTGTGGATATACATGTGATCATTTAGTTATAATATCCAAGTGATTCACATGATCATTGTATTAATTTAAATATCACCTTATATAAGTGAGAGACTCATTCTTATTGTCACTTTCTATGGGAACTAGTAACACAATAGTTACTAGATCGAAGAATCTTCTGGCTCTTCAACATATATCCAATTTTTTTTTTCCAACTAATTTATGCATCATAATAGATCCGGGATAACCCAACCGGTCTTGTCAACGATAAATTTTAATACAATTTGTAAACTTCTGGTTTACAATAATACGTGCTTCCATTGCACTAAAAATATAATATGTAAACTTCTGGTTTACAACAATATGTGCTTCCATTGCACTAATATAAGTGCAGTATAAATCAACTTTTTTTTTACTACACTTATTTTCTCCAAAGTAATCTCGTAATATAGAGATATTTAACTTTTTTTTCTTCAATATGATATCCTTGAAACGTAATAAATTTCTATGAAATTAGTTTCATATAATGCTCTACTAGATATCATATAATGCATCTCAGTACGTAATTCTATTATTCCATATAACAATATATTTGCTCTTCTGGAGCCTTCTATAATTTTTATAGTGTCAAATATAATACTAAAATTAATTTCACAAAAGACAATATATTTGCTCTTCTGGAGCCTTCAGTAATTATAGCATCATTTGTAGTCTTTCACAAAACACATCTTTCGTTCACAAACAAAATATACATAAAATTATTGTGATCCTTAGTGAGGTCAAGTTCTAGGAGCAATACTTGCTTGAGACCTCAAAATATGATAGACATACTTTTTAGAAGGAATTAGTACTACAAAATTCATATATAGTTCTCATGTCAACTAACAAGGTTCCCAATTCAAAATAATATTATTCTTAAAGTTAATATTTTCAAAAGAAATAATAACTTCCATTCACAACCACAATAATTAAAATTTCATTGGAAAAGCAATTATATAGAGCATTCTACCAAAAAAAAAAAATATGCGGAGCACAAATTATACGAAACTAGTATGGATGATTCAATCTAGAAATAAAATTTAATTTATCATGTGAGACTTCATATTTTCAATCAATGACTACTCTTATGTTCAATCGCAAATGTGATTTATCTTTCAAAATTTTCTTGATATTATTTTCTCAATTTTGCTACATCAGGAGTACATTCAAGAGGTATATATTTTTTTTTTAATTCTTTTGATAGAATATATACTAAGATCAAATAGATCTTATATATTTGAATTGTGGTCAAGAACTCCACAAACATCTATGAACAATAAGCAAATAAAATCACAATTTTGCAATCCTTCAAGGATGATTTAATATTAAATTTTAGTTCTTCAGGAGCTATATTCCAAATCTTCATAAACAATTATCAAGACACTTCTTTATTTGAGTGATCCTTCAGGGATCCTTAAATAACAAATTAATTCTTCAAAAACTACACTACATTCTTAACGTGTAACTCTTCAACATTTTTTTTTCTTTCTAAAAGATAAAATAGATCTTATTTTCAACTATAAATCTAACACCAAGTAAGATCATGATTGATTTTTGCCATCCTTCAGGGACAATTCTTTTGATCTTCATATATATTTAGTTCTTCAGGAATTATAATACACATGATCTCCATAATAATCAAGAATTGTTATTTTGCGCAATCCTTCAGGGATATTTTAATATTAAAATTATTCAAAAATTTCTTATGATGACAATCTTAAAGGAAGAAACGATTACAAATATCTAAGTAGCATGGCTTAAACATTAGTTATCATGTCAATGATTTAATTCAATAAGTAAAAGCTATTAATTGGAAGAAGGGAAAGAAAAAAAAACATCACAAAATTCAGTATCCAAAAAAATAGCTAGCACAATAAAAGGCATACAGATGAATTTCCACTACCAAAAAAATAAGGATCCGGATTCTCTAACTATGTGGCGCCGAAGATACCCTAACTTTCAATCTCATCTCATTGAGAAAACTGTAATCTTAAGAACAGATTGATTGTTAACGCATCAACACAGATCCATAAAAATGGTTTCACAATTAACCCAGATATATTAATCAAATATTCTTACATGGTTTTCATTTCTTGAAAATTTGATATTTTAAGAAGTTTTGAACTGTTCAAACTAGATATATAGGAGTATCTTAGAATATAATACAGTAAAAGTTAAAATAAAACTTAGAAAATAATAAACCAATAAATTGCCCACATCAAATCTTATTTGTTTACTTAATAGCCATGAATCATGTAAAGTTTACTCCAAAGAAATATAAGTCCACCGCTGCTTTAGATAGATCAGAACTGTTACATTTTTCCTACTTACTAAATACTATCAATTAATAATGTGCGATTAATACTAATAGATCATACCACCTTTTATAGAAAATGGCAGAGCAATGAAGTACATATCATACAGATGTCAGATTAATATATTTATTCAGTTGCATTCTATGGTTAAATTTCAAATGATAAATCAGATAGAGCTTAGAAATTTCAAATGATAAAGCTTAGAAGCTGTGAAAAGAAAGAAACAAAGATGCCAGGGCATGTTGTTGAATTGAGGAATGGGTCGAGAAAATAGTGAAAAATATGATTGCAATTTGCAATAACTTGAAGTCATTTGTGGTTTAATAATTAACACACTCTTTCACAAGGAAACTAGGAAACTACGAAAACAATTCCATAAGAAAACAAAGTTCACCATGCATGCATCAATGTTTTTATTGATATTATTATAATAGTGATTATCAAAAACATGCGAAAGAGCAAACACGGCTGAATATTATTAACAGTGATAGAATAACACAACAAGCAATAGCAAAACAATAGGAATCTGTAACGAAACTACGCACAATTTTCCCATAGTCGGATTAAGTGGAAGTGAAATAAATGCGGAATAATAACACACCAAAATTGTTAACGAAGTTCGGCCAATAATGCCTACTCTCCGGACTGCTGCTGATCTCTTTAATAAAAAGGGAAATATATGTGTTTACAAACACTCACAAAATCTCACTACACACAACCCAATTACACCCAAGAATTTTCTCTAAAATTCTCACACTGAGTTTTTCTCTAACTCTCTATTGATGTAATTCACTCACTTATGTTGTTGTGTTTTTGCTTCTGATGTTTCTTCCTTCAAATGCACCTCTATTTATATATAGAGGTAATGAAACGTAAGAGTTGAAAATCAATACACTCCTTTCACACCAAAAGTCATGCTCTTATAGTGTGAAACCTGTACCCGGTGTTTGTTTTCAAGCTTCCTGCACTGCCAACTACTAGCCTATGCACTGAAAGGCTATAACACTATTTGGCTAATGAATTAAAAAATGCAGCATGCATTTATTACCAAGGGCAAGTAAAATTGCAATTTGCTTGAAGCAAATTTCCTTGGTTTGACTTTACCCATATGCAATAGGCCCCATCCATTTTTACCAACAATCTCCCACTTGAAGACTGATTTCAATCGGTCTTCACACCTCAATCATGCAGCAGCCTTCTCTTGTCTCTTACTCTAACAGGCCAAGTGAAGTTAAGCACAACTTCAGTTTGTCGATAGTCACCACCTTTGTTAACATATCTGCGGGATTCTTGCTTCCTTGAATTTTAATCAATGTTAGAACCTCGTCCTCAAGTAGAGATCTAATGAAGTGATAATGAAGACCTATGTGCTTTGTTCTCAAATGAAACGATGAATTCTTTGCCAGATGTATCGCACTCTGGCTATCACTGTACAAAGCACATTTCTCCTGCATGGATCCTAACTCTGTTAACAATCCTTGAAGCCATATCAATTCTTTGTAGGCTTCTGTTACTGCTGCATACTTAACCTCTGCAGTGGATAAAGCAACAATCTTTTGTATTTGCGACATCCAACTAACTGCTCCAATACCAACAATAAATATATAACCAGTTGTACTTCTTCGGTGATCAACCTCACCTGCAAAGTTTGCATCTACATAGCCTTCTACTTTTATCTCTCCTTTGCCAAAGTACAAACATTTTTCTGTGGTGCCTCTTAGATACCTCAAAATCCATCTAACCGCTTCCCAATGAGCTATACCTAGATTTGACATAAACCTGCTAACAACTCCCACTGCATGGCCAATGTCTGGCCTCGTACAGACCATTGCGTAATCAAACTTCCAATTGCTGAAGCATATGGAATCCTAGCCGTGAGTTATTTTTCTTCCTCCGTCTGAGGTGATTGTTCCTGGGATAGGCGAAAATGACTTGCCAACGGTGTGTTAACCGGTTTGGCATCACCCATGTTGAATCTTTGCAAAACACGATTGATGTACTCTGCTTGAGATAACTGCAAAACTCCTTTTTGATTATCTCTCGTGATTTGCATACCAAGAGTTTTCTTTGTCGGGCCTAAATCCTTCATGTCAAATTCTTTTGACAATTGCGTCTTCAAGTTTTTGATCTCATCAATGTCTGAGCCTGCTACTAACATATCATCAACATAAAGTAGCAAAATGATATAACTTGACTTATATCTCTTGAAGAAGCAACAATGGTCGGCATTGCACTTCTGGAAACCTTCCTTGTGCATGAAGCTTTCAAACTTCATATACCACTGTCTTGGAGCTTGTTTGAGGCCATACAAACTCTTCTTTAGCCTGCACACCATATTCTCTTTCCCTTCTTCTGAGAATCCTTTGGGTTGGTGCATGTAAATCTCCTCATTTAAGTCTCCATGAAGAAATGCAGTCTTCACATCTAACTGCTCAAGATACAGATTTTCACTAGCAACAATACTTAAGACAGACCTGATAGTATTGAGCTTCACCACTGGAGTAAAAATCTCGGTGTAGTCAACTCCTTCCTTTTGCTTGAATCCTTTGACCACTAGTTTGGCTTTGTATCTCTTAGAGCCACCATGGTCCTCCTTTACTCGATACACCCATTTGTTGTGAAGTGCCTTCTTTCCTATGGGTAACTTGGCTAGTTCCCATGTCTTATTAGAGATCAAAGACTTCATTTCGTCTTTCAGAGCAAGCTCCCACTTACTAGCATCCGTGGTCTGACATGTTTCTTCATAATCTTCCGGCTCTCCTCCATTAGTTAACAACATGTAGTCTATGTATCTCATGTTTGGAGCATGAGGTCGTTAAGACCTTCTCAATACAAGAACTAGAGTAGTATGCACTGGTGTGTCAGACGGTTGTCTGATGCTTGATTCTGCCAATTCCTTTGACTGGGGACTCTCATTTGTGGGACTTCCTAGGACATCGTCCATCTCTACAAAAAGAGGCTCGCTCAATCCTGAGTCATTGGTGGTTGTGTTATGCATGTCTTTGTACATCACACTTTCATTGAAGATCACATCTCTACTGCGAACCATCTTTTTGTTTTCATCATCCCAGAGGCGGTAGCCAAACTCATCCTCACCATAACCGATGAAAGTGCACTTCTTGGATTTGGGATCAAGTTT
>Ga0228711_1012363_pt1 | contig 10469 bp, 5 predicted proteins | sample MedpolnodulmetaG_2_FD_177996 | JGI IMG/M metagenome (GOLD analysis project Ga0228711, IMG submission 177996) | Root nodule microbial communities from Medicago polymorpha collected in Santa Monica, California, United States - brown nodules | ecosystem: Host-associated > Plants > Roots > Nodule...
TAGAAAGTTGTTCTTTGGTCAGCTTAGTTGTCAAGCTTAGTACAAGCACTGCGTTATTGAGTTCCTGCAGCTTACTGACAGAAGCCACTGCCCTGTTTTTACCAAGATCATTTTCTGAAAACACAAAATTGCTGGACAAATCCCATAACTCTACAGTCCCTTCATCGTGCAATGTTACAGATTTTACACCAGCAAGAATAAGATTCTTTGCTGCACACAGAAAATTTCAATCCAAGGCATTAGAAAAAGCTGACATGTTGGAATTATTATCACTAAACTGTTAAAAATAAAACATGAAACAAATGAAATATTTCAATTTGCAAAGCAAAGATCTCTTAATTAAATGACTTTAAATTGAATGGGACGTAAGTTAGTACCTTTATCATTTTTGGAATTAGGATTTGGATGTGTGCATGATGCCATGATCCTTAAACCTTACAGTGTTCTATAATCATAGAGATCTAGGGTGTGGTTGGAGAGCGATTTTATTAAGGTAGCATTTGGAAGGTTACTTTGGAAATACTTGTAAACATAGCTTATAAAATGTTCAGACTATTTTCAGCTTATTTTCCTAAGCTCCTATAGCTTATTGTAATAAGCTAACATTTAAAGCAGAGTTTACCCTATATCCACTTCGTTTGTTGAAAATACTATTTCATAATCTCTCAGCTAACTACTTATCAGTTTACTCGCTATAAACTATCAGCTATCAGCTATTTCTTAACACACAAAACTAGATCTATCAAATCAACAACGCATAAGTTCGTTAAAAAGAGCAATCGTTTTATTACCAATCTCAGCACCAAGTCCTCGCATTCCGGAAACAAGAACACTACTGGCGAAAAGCCTCCTCATAGTCTCCCTACCATACACAGCAAGCTGTCTGCTATGCAGATCCTCATCAATCTCCTGCGAGTTTGAATTTCCAAAAGCCATACTCGACGCCGCAATCAAATTCCCGGAACTGTTACTGTTATCACCGCCGCTACTGAAACTCTTGTCACTCTCTTTCACCGTCGATTCACCGTTCCGCGTCTTCTTAACCGAACCTAAGTTGGTGTTACTGTTGTTGTTAATCGGTTCTTCTACAACAACTTCTCCTTCACTAACTCTCTTTCTTGGAAGCATATGGTGAAATAATCTGCTGAATACGCACCATCGAGATTATCAACAAAACAAAACAGAAAAATTGTTAAAAACAAAGTGATTAAGTTAGAATCGAATCGATGAAATTGAAAACCCTAAGAAACATACGAAGATGATGATGAATCTGGAAACGTACCGATAAGGAAGAAAAGAATGGAATCTGATCGGAAATGAGAGAGAAATGATATTCTTTCTGCTCGGTTTGGAGTTGTGTAAAGAGTGTAATAGGGTTTGGTTTGATTTGGTAATAAAGCGAGAGAGACAGGGGTATTTCTGGATTTTTGTAGTGTTTGAGTTGGAGTTCTTCTAGTCTTACTTTTCTAGCAAGACTCACTGTGTCACTTGTCGAACTACTAAGTTATTGGTTGAATCATTTGACTGAGTCGAATAACTCGGTTATATGATTTGGCCTATATAAAAACTGGGTTGTTGCATGCATTCCTCATGACATTTGGGTTATATCATGTGTAACACTTGACTTGTTGTATGCATTCATCTTGACGCTTAGCTTATTGCATGCATTACTCGTGAGTCATGACACTTGGTTTATTACATGGGTAACACTTGGCTTACTGCATGTATTCCTCTTGACACTTGACTTGTTGCATGCATTCTTCACGAATCACCATATTTAGTTTATTGCATAGGTAACACTTGACTTAATGCATGTATTCCTCTTGACACTTGACTTGTTGCATGTATTCCTTATAAGTCATGACACTTGATTTATTGCATGAGTAACACTTGACTTGATGCATGCATTCTTCTTGACACTTGTCATGTTGCATGTATTCCTTATGAGTCATAACACTTGGGATGCATTTTAGGTGCCCAAGGATACAAATGGCAGGGTCTTTTGGCTGAAAGACAAAAAGGACAGCGCTGTCATTTTGTCATTTTCATATCCTAGGGTTTTGGTGCCAATGAACAAAATAGTGTAAAATTGTAGGACTTTTTTAGGGTTTAGTTATGGTTACATAGCATGACTTTCTTCCATTTGAAAAAAAATGGGACCAACTTGCAAAATTTGAGAAAATTAAAAGAAGGATGAAATTTGAAATTTTCAGCTTTTAGGTGTCATTTGAAATTCTCTAAATTTAACTTGGACAAAATACTTCATATTTTTCTATGAATTTGAAAATGCTACAATTTAATCATCCAACCAAATATAATTTAACTAGAAGGGTTTGAATTCCCTCAAAAGATTACATTACCTCAAAATATTTCCCTATCCAAGCATACTCTTAGACTTTATTTATGAATTAGGAGGAAAGAGGTGAAGGCAAAGATATATAAGAGAATTCCTCGCCTTTTTTTAAGGAGTGTTTTGAAAGTTTATTCAAAATCCCCCTCCAATGTATTTTTTTAGTTCCTCATACTATAGAGTTTTTGTCTATCCTTCCCGTTTCATAATTTTCAAGGTGAGGAGCTATTCACCCTTCCCATTTCATTTACTTATTCATTTATCCTCACAAGTCTCCTCTTTCTCTTTTCCACCAAACTCTAAAAACAAAGCTTTAAGATATTGTTCGATGCGATTATGAGCAATCATAACATAATTTTGTTTATTCGCAAACACTTTAGATCAAAATGTGGGACTCATATTTAAATGGTTTGAGTCTCTTACACTCAAACCTTAGCATGTTAACAGGTTCAACTTAAAAATATCTGTCTGAAATTTAACGGAGAAAACTGTTTTTGCTTGGACCAAGATGGGTTCAAGTTCTTCTCGCTTTTTAAAGTTACGGGTAGAGCAAGGGAAATTGATTTATACCACACATCTATTATTAAAATGTATTTATTCTCTATTTATATAATCATTAATTTTTTCATATGCTATGTATATTTTGAATTTAATATCTTCTTAATAAAAAATTGTTTTAATAATTGTCAAAAAAAAAGTTTTAATAGTTTTTATTTTAGGGGTTAGGCTAACAAGTGCCCTGTCAAGGATTTAAAAGAGAAAATAATTTATAAATCTTATGTAAAAAAAATTCATTTTTGAAGTTTCAATACGTTGAATACACAATTCTCAAATAAAAATCTCTTCTTTGGACTTCTAAACAAGTGCATAAGGACACTTGTTAGCATTTTTTTTTTTTTATTATTTATCAATAGTTATGGTTCATCATATATTTTCTCACCGAGTCTTATGCCTTGAATTTTGTTTTTCAATTCCCTCATGAACATGTTCATGCAACTTTTTGATTTCATTTGCTCTATCTTCAACGTTTACACTGGATTGTAGAGCGCTCGAAAAGGTCAAGAAAGGGTTAAGTCTAATAGAAGGGGACACATAACATAAATTACCTCAAATGAGCATTTATCGATAGCTTGATTGGTTTATCTTAAGTGAACTCAACTTGTGCAAGGATATAATCACATTGTCTCAAATTCTTTCCAAAATTTCAAAGTAAATTCTCCAAAAGCTTGTTAACTACTTTTGCTTGTCCATCTGTCTGAGGATGACTATAAATTGTAGTTTAATACCTTTCTCTTCCACAATGTTCTCTACAAGTGGCTTAAGATTTCACATTTCAGTAAGAAGTGATGGTTTTGGGAATGTCATTAAGACAACAATTTATGTATAGCATAAGTTTTCAACTTAGTATCATTAGCCGTATATGAGGCAACAAGTTAAAATAACTTCTCCTTTGCTAGCTAGAGTGGCCATATTTTGGCCTTATTGATGAATTTTGAGTTATGTTTCTGATTTTAATGCTAAAGTTATTTCCAATGAAATACTATGATCTCCTTTCCGCTATTTTTGGTTGAATTTTTCTTTCCAAAAATGCCCTCATTTTTTAATATAAATAACATATGTAACAAATAGATAAAAATAAATTTAAATATTAAAAAAATGTAACAAACATGATATGAATATATATATATCTTTGGTTTTTTTCCTTATCATTAATTATAACAAACTAGATGAGTATATTTATACTTACTTTTCATTATCCCAATTATACCCTTAAATAAATTTGTCTATAATAAAAATTGTTGCTGGTGTCATTAGAAAAAGAATTTATATTATATATTTTTGTTATATTGTTGGTGTCATTGAAATAGATAATCATGGTTAGTTTGGTTTGTTATAAATTGAAAGAAACAAATATTATATTTTTATTTTTAATCAAAATCAAAATTTCATAAATAAATAAATAAAAACGTTCATAATTTTCAAAAGTTAGCGCAATAAAAGAACGGAAAGACGAACACGTGAGTGCCATCTTTTTGCTAGTTTCCATAAAATTAAAATATTGTTACTCAAAAGTTCAACAAAACATCGTTACTCAAAATCCAATGATAATATTATCAATACAAGCTAAAAAAGGAATTGTCTCGTTTATATTCATATGGAATTTATGCTTCTTTATACTTATTGATTAAATATTGTTTACCTTATCATAATACAAGATAACATGCCCATTGTTACCACTATTGTAATGTGGAGGATCTCCTTTTTCTGAGTTTCAAATGGCTAGGCCAAGATGGAGCCATGGCACTTTACAGTTTTTGGACCTTTCACTTTCGAATCCAAATTTCACCTCTTTTTTAAGAGGGAATTTCACCCTTTTTTAGATGCCCACTAATGAAATCTATTGCACATTCTTGTTGAGCAAAAGTGTAAGCATTATTATCAAAGAAAAGCATATGCATGTGATTGACTTTAAGATACGATCGTTGTTATACTTCAATACCTTTTGAATTGCTTCCTTTTTGTAGAGGTGTTTACCTGTAGTTTTTTCTCTCTGTTTTAATCTTCTTGTTCTCAGGATAAAATAAATCTTAATAATCTCTAGTACGATCGAGAGACTAATAAAATTCAATTATGATTATTTCGTTCAGAATTTGAACTTGGTACTCCTTAACAAATAAAATATATTGTTTGTTGGTCAATGACGGATCTACATTAAGGGTGTTGGGACACCGCAATCACCTCGATTGTAGAATTAAGAGATGCATTCAGGTCACTAGAACTTATTAAATAATTGGCTTAAATGCTCTTTTGGTCCCTTAAGTATTTAGTTGGTATCGCTTTGGTCCCTTAACTAAAAAAAAGATTGTTTGAGGATTTTAACTTTTTTTTTAGTCTCGTTTTGGTCCCTTCTGTTAGGTTTCCGTTAGGGTTTAAAAAAAAAGTTAACTCCTGAACACGTGTCACCTTGTCATTGGCTCTGAGATTATTTTTTTACAATTTTTTTTTAAAAATATATATACTTTTTTTTATTAAAAAAGTCCCACAGCCAATGACAAAGTGACACGTGTCCAAAGTTAACACGTGTCACCTTGTCATTGGTTCTGGAATTTTTTTTAAAAAATAAAATATATATTATAAAAAAAAATATTCCAAAAAAATATATATATTATAAAAAAAAATATTCAAAAAAAAAAATCCCAGAACCAATGACAAAGTGACACGTGTCCAAAGTTAACACGCGTCACCTTGTCATTGGTTCTGATTTTTTTTTTTTAAAATAAAATATAAATTTAAAAAAATATTCAAAAAATAAAAAATCTCAGAGCCAATGACAAGGTGACACGTGTCTAGGAGTTAACTTTTTTTTTAAACCCTAACGGAAACCTAACAGAAGGACCAAAACGAGACTAAAAAAAAACTTAAAATCCTCGAACAATCTTTTTTTTAGTTAAAGGACCAAAACGATACCAACTAAATACTTAAGGGACCAAAAGAGCATTTAAGCCTAAATAATTTTATTTGTGAAGAATTAAGTACACAACAATGCGAGAGATAAATTATTTAATACATGTTTGGTAATTTAAATAGTGAAATATACTTTTGATAATTTAAAAAATGAAAGATAGAAAACAATTTTAAAACATAAAGACAATATAATTATAATTTGGAAATGTTGAGATATCTTCAATTTTTTGGTATATATTGGTATATATATTTGTAATCTTCAAATTTTTGCTTGATAGTAATAAACTATCATTTTTTTCTTCATTCTTGCATTCATACAATAATAATTTCCAAATTCTTTGCCTCACTATTCGAAATTCCTACATCCGTCCATGTTGACTTTAATTTTTGAAACTCGATAGGAAATGTGGATTATAAATAGAATCTTTTATAGGGATCTCACAAATTTGGATAGGAGTGTAGTGCTATTGTTGCAATTGAAGGAAGTAAATAAATGAAGAATTCACTAGATAACTTCAAAAGTAATATGCATGCATAACATAAATATTTGATGCAGATTGATTTAACCACCCCGCCAATGAACAAATATTTAATGAAATACTTTGTCCTTATACATAAAATTAGGCTCAATTTGATAATGGGGGCAGATATATATCATATATGTGTAAAATTCCTTGTATCCCACACCATCAAGAATGTGTCACTTCGCACCTGAAATGGTTGGATTATTTCCCCACTAAAGAAACACAGAATCAAATGGAACCCACTTTTTGATCCCATTAAGATAGCCTCCATGAAACAAAACAAAACAAAAACTAACTAATGACCACTTGTTGGCCCTCAAAACGTGTTATGTCTTGGTTTTTCTTTTTCGTTATAAATTTTCTTTTTAAGGAGAATAAGTGTGGTGTCCGGGATTCCAACTCCGACCCATGTATATATTATGCAATATCTCTGCTAACTGAGCTAAACTCACGGGGATATGTTTTGGTTTTCTGTTCCTCACAAAATTATCATAGTTTTCACCAAATAATATTTCTGTGATGCATTTTATTTATTTATTTATAGAAGATAAATGTTAGTGGTTAATTTGTTCGAAGAATGGAGAGTTTTTTAGTAGCAAGGGTCGAAGCGTAGATTGAACTTTGGACCTCCTACACAACACTCTTTAATTAAACATCATTGATCATGGCGTTAAATCGATCATGTTACGTCGACATATTCGATAGCAGCGTGACTGTTTTACTTTCGAGTTACCATTGATTAGGTTACAACAAAAGGAATTTTAGTGACCTCAATAGGAATCAAACCCCCACCCATTGGAAAAAGTGATGGTTACTCTCTGATCCTTAACTTCAACTAATGACAACTCCCTAAGATAAAAGTGGATAATTTATATATCTTCATAACTGCTATATAAACATGACAAATTCATTTCTATATGTTAACTTTACAATTTTCTTTCAACATATTAGGTTCATCAAAGGCTATATATATATATATATAAAATTACCTATTTTTGTTGTATGGTTGCAGCAATATGGCTAAAATGTCGGAGAATTGAGGACGTTTGGAAGGGGTATTGTTCCAGCATTTTGTCATAATGTATTTAAGATTTGGTTGGCAGTCCTTGGGAACTTCAGGTCTAAGGCCACAAGCAGCAATGCCAACTGCTGCCTGCACAGGAGAAAGTGCAGAATATGCTGCTTCACCACTAACCATCTCCCAAATTACCATTCCATAACTATAAACGTTGCTCATCGATGTCTCTGTCACGCTTTCAGGGTCTCCTGCAATTATCTGTTTTCAACCCAAAAAGGAAGAGGAGACAAATGGTTAGCACGAACTAGGGTTTGGATAAACAACTTAATTAAGCATGTATAACATACAAATCAAAGAGTGTCACCAACATTCACGTGAATTGGTGTGTTTGTGTGATATGTAAGGACATTTTCTATTGGAAGACTAATCAATAAAGCATGAAAACCAGCTTGTTTATGCACAACAACCAAAAACTATATGGTTTTTTGGTACTCTTGAGTAATTTTTTTGATGTACTGTCTATCAAGTTCTCACTTTTCTCTTTGAATGAACACCTTTATTTGATAGTTTTTTTTTCTTTCCAATCTGCGTACGAGGTGTGAGGGCATTCGGATCATCTTCATCAATAAGACAAATAACTATAATACTGCGAAAAAGACCATATCAAAGGCTTGAGACATGCGGGCTCCATTCTCAAATTAAATCCGGTATAATTACAATTACATAAAGCATACTTAGTGTATAATGATAGACACGAGTGGTTAGTGGTTAAATAAAGGTATGCATGCATTATAAAGGGAAAGCGAAAAAGTAAATTAATAAGATATGTTAGGCATGCTCAAACAATGATGTCAGGACAAGTGACATAAACTTTTTTCAAATGTAAGCTAGTTTGATGATGTTTCACATACAATGTATCGAAACAACGATTTTTGAGACAAAAAAGTTACTGTAAGTCTCTCTCCGGCTCAACTACTAGCATGTCGTTTTCATGCTGAACTGGTCCATAAGAGCATAAAAAAGAGATAATAGAGCCAAAACACTATACTGGAATTTTTCTTTGAATTAGCTAGTGTATACAGGGACAAACACAGCAACAGAGAAGACAAATAAGAAAATTCACATAACAACTTGGTCATATTACGCAAGAAGAAGAAAACACCAAAAAAGGAAATCAGTAAGAACATAGCTGCAATTCTTCCTTGAACACATGAGGGATAAAATGAAATTTTTAAGAAACTTTACTTAGTGTCAGATAGCTAGTTATAACATCCTAAATTAGTAAAGATCTGAACTTCCTTGAGGAGAACGCTAAGTTGGCTAAATAAGCATCTCAAGCAGACTTTTTCCCCATGTTTGATAGAATTTGATCTTATTATTGCTTTTAATCAGTGAGAATAAGGGTGCATATACAAAGTTCTACTCCTCCATCTCATTATAAATGTCATGTTTGAAATATTTGCATGTCACAAACTATCTGTCACTTTAAAATACCAAGACAATACTTGTTTCACTTTTTTCAATATTACCCTAATTTAATTAAATAGTCCACTTAACTACTTCACAACTGCTACTTTTAGCAACTCAAATTAATGTGAGTATTTTAGTCTTAACAAATTAGTGTACTATGAACAATAACATAACTAATCATTTTTTAATAAGTGTGCATTACCCTAAACAACACTTATATGACACAAGGAGAGCATATGATTGAAAATGCATACTCATAGTAAATCCATGAGCATAAGAGAATTAGTATTTTCTCACCCTATACTTAAATACAAATCATTATGAGTCAATCTTTGCAGGCAGTGTTACAAATTTAATGTCAAACCATTATTAGATTGTGTCACACAAATACTGTATCCGATATGTATTGTATCCGATACTTGTATCATGTCTACATCGCAGTCTGTGTGTTAAAGGCAACTATGTATAGCTAGGACGCATATTTGTGCCACATAATCTTCGATACTTGCAACAATTTAACTTGAAAAAAAAGGGAATGAGTAGAAGCAAACCTCAGGAGCTAGCCACCTATAACCATCAGTTTCATACTCCATTGCTTCTCCAACACTCTTGCAGGCAGTGACTACACCCATATTTCCCAAACAAGCATTCCCATGCCTATCTATCAGAATCCTCTGTGTATTAAGATCTCTGTATGCAACACCATGATCATTCATAAACTTGATCCCCTCGGCTACATCAACCGCGATTCTAACAATATCCTTACTCTGAAGCTTCTTGTTCTTTAACATTAAGTCATGCACAGACTTACCTACCATGAACTTAGTCACCACGCATAACCCATGGTTATCATCCACACATATGCCACAGAACTGCAGAATGTTTCTATGGCCACATGTCATTAGTTCCAGAAGATCTTTGTGGAGCTCGAACTCGTAAGCATTTCCTTTTTCACACCCTTTCAGCTTCTCGATTCCAACCCTTTTCCCCATGTAGACCCCTTTATAAGAATTAGGTCCAATCTGTTCTGTAAACTCAACATAATCAGCATTCAACAACCATTTCTCAATCTCATCACCACCCGACTTTATCGTCTGCCATTCATCGACCAATACAATGAAAGATGAGGTAGGCAAAGGCATCTGCAGCTGAATCTTTTGGCTAGAATTCTCAAACTCCTTTCCACTACCACTATCTTCTCCAATCTCCCCTAATTCTCTCCCCTTGAAACTCTCTTCCTGACACCCACAAAGTCCAAATGAAAGCTTCACATTCACAGAACCTGTTTTAGGCTTCTTTATCGCAAACTTCAAAGCATTCTCAACTCGGGTTTTGACCAATTTTTCATGCCCGGTCCTAACAACAAGAAGAACAACCCCTAAGGTGAAACCTTTCCTCTCAAAGATCTGTGCCCTCTTGCTACAAATGGAGAAACTATCCAAAGCAATCGACATTGCAGGCCATGAAATGACAGCGTTGCAAGCAAAATTGAGCTTCAAAACAGACCCCTGAGCCTGAACCTCACCATCACGACCACCACACTCTTGTTGAATCAAAATCGCAGGCTGATCACTTTCCAATGCCTGTTCCATCAACTTGATGTGAAGAAACACATCCTTCATATCAAATTCAGCCTGTGCAT
>Ga0228711_1012369_pt1 | contig 10464 bp, 6 predicted proteins | sample MedpolnodulmetaG_2_FD_177996 | JGI IMG/M metagenome (GOLD analysis project Ga0228711, IMG submission 177996) | Root nodule microbial communities from Medicago polymorpha collected in Santa Monica, California, United States - brown nodules | ecosystem: Host-associated > Plants > Roots > Nodule...
AAAAAGGGGGAAAAAAAAAAAAAAAAAAAAGAGAAACAAAAAAAAAAAAAAAAAAAAAAAAACTTGTTGTAGTGTGCATTAAACATAAAGTTGAAAATTAAAAAAAAATTAAACAACATACATTAAAAATATTTGAAATCATATAAAATAGAATTAAAACTAATACTTACACTAACTTCTCTTTCAATATAAATTATCATGCTATATCTAAAATTAATATCTCAAAATTAAGGTATTATACACTTCTCAAATAAATGAAATATCAACCATTTGATGAGATCCAAAAGTATATTTGTTCTTAAATTAAACAAATCACAAAGCATACACATGAAGGTGAAAATAATTGGATAGACCAGCTTGAAGTTTGTATTTAAATTTAAGGGCAAATTACACTCACCTCTCCTGAGGTATTGTTAAATAACGCTAACACCCCCTCTATTTTTTAACTAAACATTAGCCTCCCTTATGATTTATGAGCTCTTTTCCCACTTTGTTAAGTACTCTTCTTCCGCTGCAAGTGAATTTGGGGATTGTTATATCTATTAAGCAATCATAGCTACTTAATTTCTTGCTTTGAATTGTGATTCAATTTGTTGTATCTGGCTTTTAAATTTATTTGTTTTAGCAGTGGCCACAACGTTTTTATAATTGGTAAAAATATGATATGTGTGCCTTTTTGTTGTAATTAGAGGATGTAATTTTTTATGCTCGTGTAATTAGTGAATTTGGGGATTGTAGAAGATTGCTCGTGGAAAAGGAGGGATGAATAGCAAACACACCCTATTTTGTTCCATACTTGAAACTTGAAAGTACCATTCAAATGGCGGAAGGTAGAAGAACATAGCTTATGACATTGTTTATTTTCCAAAAGCAGTACTAATGATTGTAGATACTAGATATATAAGTTAATAGAGACTTAACACTTTTAATGAATAGAGGAGGTGAGTGTTTTTTAAAAACTAGAGGAGGTGTGAATATCATTTAAAGAAACTTTAAGGGAGGTCAATGTAATTTGCTCTAAATTTAATGGTATATTTGTACTCACACACATACAAAAATTAAAAAAAAACTTAGGGATGGGCCATGGCCCACCTCAGCCTAAGTGAAGCTCCGCCACTTCCTTGCAAGTACTCATATTTTTAAATCAGTATAAGATGAAATCAAGTTAATTTATTTTGATTTTACCAAATTTTAACTGATTTTTGTAGAAATTAATCGTTTTAAGCATTTAATAACTTTAAAAACTTGTTAAACTTTTTTTAAGATAGATTTTTGGATCTTTTATGATTTGATGAAATAATGTATTTTGATAGAAGTTAGGGATATTTATTATGGCTATTTGATATATTTTTGCTTTATAATTAAGTTGCAATTTTGAATTATTGATGCATTTACAATTTATTTTTGAAGGGTGATGCATTTACAATGTTATATAAATATATAATAGTTTTAATATTATTTTAATCAAAGGTAAACAAGGACAGGTATGATCAAGTTATTAAAACTACAAAACTATTTTACTTTGTGAATAGATTACCGTTAAACCCTTAAATTTATCTCATGTTAAAGGGAAAAATACTCAAAATTAAGCTCCAATTCTACCGATTGTTGAAGACAAATCATCTATTTTTGTTTTTGATTATCATATATGGGAGTGCACGTTTAGTGTCAGTTTCGTTTTGTATTTTTTAATGCGTCTCTTTAGTGGCATATCACTTTGAATTGTCATCCGTAGTTCTCTTCCGACAGTTCTTATGCCGAAAAGACTAAGACTTTTAATTAATATATTTTGTTCTGGACCGGTCAGAAGACCAATCACACTTTAACATGTGACATAACTTACACCTTCTTAAGGCTCTGCGTCTGAGGGAACATGCCAACTTAAGTGCATCGTGCCACACAGAAGCACGCCCCCCAGCGCGAGGATTACCCTACACGTGTCCTCTAACCATCCCTAATCACACGCCGCATAACCCAAAAACGGTTAGGCCCAATGCGCGCCTGCATAAGGGTGAACTTGCTTCACCCTCAAGGTATGATTCACTTTTCACAGCACTTTCTACACTCTCTTTCTCAGTTCCATTACTGACTTGAGCTTCGAAGTGCTAACGTGCTTGCAGGTACTTTTCTTTCCACCGCCGCCGTACCGAAAACCTTCATCGTCGAGCATTATTCGCCGCTGTTACAACTTATCCGTTCTCACCGAACATATATTTCATTTTAACTTCTTAAAAGAAAACTCCAGTTTAATATATATTCAATTACAAACATTCGTCGTGGTTAATGCAAATAATTACAAACGTAAAGACCAAGATAATTTGCTGATCAAGATTCAAGAAATCAAGCTCCTGCTGCTTCACATGGTATCATCTCTAGCCGTTGATAGTACCATTTTTGGTCCAGCAATTGGGGCAATTCTCCTTGAATGCATGAAGAGTCATCCCCAATTTTAGTATTTGGACATATCTTGTATCTTGTAGAGATATGCTAATGCGGCGTCAACCCAATGTAGCTTGACAACTTTTCATTCTGTCGTCATATCTAATTTATTGGATGAAGATTTTCTTTTTCTTAAAACTAACAAACATCATATTAACCGTGAAATTTTATATCTGAATCTGAGTAAAAGTTTTTAACCTAACAATATCAATATTGTTAGTTGAGTTAAATCTTATAGATAAGATTCATCTTAATTTTTGAAAGATAAGTATCTATAAATAAGAAAGACAATTTTTATTTAGATCACAAAAAATTAAACCGAAACAACTTAATAACAACTTTTTTTTTACCAAGACTCGGTCACTACTCATGACAAGGAAGCTCGAGTTTTCTGAGACCATTTGGTTTACTTGTGTTTGGTTTTTGAGAAAAGGATCCAATAATAGGTTATTATTTACTTTTAATTTAGGTTAAACCCACATAAATATTTTCATTTTATGTGCGATCATTTTTTAAAGTGTAAAACTCATATAATTAAGTTTATTCAATAAAAGAACGAGTATTAGGTAAAAAAGTGTTAACACTCATCATAGACTATTTGGTCATAAAAAAAAGTTTTATTATCTGAAACCATTGAAAAAGATAAAAGAGTATATGGTTGTAATTTAAATTCATAGTGAACTGACTTATAAACATTATCTATCAAACATAACTTTTTTATGTGCTGATCCTCTAATTTTTAAAGAAAAATAAAGTTCAATCATAAAAAAGTAAATAAAATTTGTTTAAAGACTGTTCCATGCATAATTGAACACAGGTAATACAACCAAATTGTTTTGCCCAAAAGCAGGACTATTATGTTCGCCGACCAATTGGACGAAAAAACATAAGCGGTTAAGTTGAACAATAATGGATCCACCTTAATTACTTTGAAAGGGAAATATCCTATATCATATTAAAAGTGTTTTCTGCCTTTTCTTTTTAAATGTAATTTTTATTATTTATATCATATTTCATAGTGCTTGTTTGAATGTTCAATTGTATTCCATCTGGCCCACAACCATTGATCTCTTTATGTATTTTTTTCATTTCATCCACCTAAATTTTATCCTCATCTTCAATCACACGTCATCATAATTGATTACAACCAAAACAACACCAATATTTAATGATTATAATTTATATCAAAATAATTAATAATTATATGTATACCCCTAAAAAAGAAATATAATAAGTTTGATTTTTAACAAAAGAAATTTTTTTTTTTTACTAGGTATCCAATACAAGTGTATGATTATGCATAAATATGCATTACTATATCACAAATAAATTTGTACAAAGTCTACAAAATTAAAGAAATCTCTAATTGTGAACCAATATAATGGGATATACTTGATGGATAATTAACTCTCTTAAATTTTTTGAAGGAATTAACTCTCTTAATTATGTGGTCATAGATTTTTTTTACTTATAAATTAGTTCCTTATTACTATATATATCATTAAATCCTTTTTAAAGAAACCAATTGTCTATACATAGATTTTGAAGAAACCAATTGTTTATCCATACATTTTGGTTTGTTTTGAAGTTAAATAAACAATGTGAGTGTACTTACTTTTCATTCCAAAAACCACTCACCCTAAGCAAAGAGACATGGAAAGGAAGGTACCACACTAGAATCTCCTCCTATCAAAACCATATGAATCAATCAAAGGGGCCACCAAATATTATGTACATTTCCCCTCTCTCTTTCTTTCTCTCTCCTCAACAAATGTTTCTGTCTTCATACTCCAAACGAGCATCTCATCACCACCACTACCTCCTACTCTTGGCCCCTCTCTCCTATTCCCATTTATGTCTATTTCTTTTCCATTCCAACTTACTTTTCCCTTCACTCTCCACTTTTAAAATATCTTCTTTTTATTGTTTTTCTCTCTCTCAAACATTAAGATAATCCAGTGTGCTAAAGCTTTCGAATATACAGGAGTCTTACCCTATTCTTTTTTACACAAAAAACTGTTTTCAAGACTTAAACTCATGACCTTTCAATTACATGACAACAACTTTATGTCAAAGTTACCCCTCCTTTTTCTCAAAAATTATTATTAAATAATGAACTTTCCAACTCTTCTTTAGCCTTCTTATTTCAAATTATACTAAAATCATAAAATTTTAATAAAAACTCTTCCCTTCACTAACCACTTTAAGAAAAAATATTCTCATTTTCTTTCTCTCAAACATTATTATTGAATAATGAACACTCCAACTCCAACTCCAACTTAGCCTTCTCATTCAAAAATCAAAACTTTACTAAAACTACAATTATTATTATACAATCAAGATGAACAGATTGGTGGTGGAAGTTCATGATGCTAGTGACCTTATGCCAAAAGATGGAAAAGGTTCAGCCAACCCATATGTTCAAATAAACTTTGATGAACAACAAGTGAAAACACAAACCAAATACCAAGACCAAAATCCTTATTTTAATGAAAAGTTTATGTTCAACATAAACACTTCAAGAGATCTTGCTCACAAAACAGTTGAAGTTGGTGTGTACAATCACAATGACGAAAAACCAAATAGTAAGAAGAATTTTCTTGGAAAGGTGAGAATTTCAGGTGATTCTATTCCTATATCTGAATCTGAATCTACTATCAAACGTTACCCTCTTGAACATTCAAAAGGTGATATTGCTTTAAAAATGTTTGCTTTTCATGACCCTTTTGCTAATACACCTCCTACACCTAATTCTCACCCTCCTCCACAACATTCACAAGCAAAAACATCTTCTTTTGAATCATTTGAGCCTGACCCTGATGAGGAAATTCCTTTACAAGAAATCAACACTAACATAAACATGGAAGATGAAGAAAGCATGTTTAGTGATAGTGAGAAAAAGAAGAAAAATAAGAAGAAAAAAGAAAAAGAAGTTAGAACTTTTCATTCCATTGGAACTGAAAAAGAAAAACCTTCTCATTCTCATGGTCATGGTCATGGTCATGCTCCTGCTCCTGCTCCTGCTTCTGCTTTTCCTTCTGTTAATCATGGTGCAAATTTTCCATCTTTTGCAGCACCAAGAGTTGAAACTCAAACAAGGGTTGATTATGCAAAATCAGGACCTCCAAATGTTATGTTAATGCAGATCCCAAAGCAGAATCCAGAATATGCATTGGTTGAAACAGCTCCACCACTTGCAGCTAGGTTGAGGTATAAAGGAGGGAATAAGGTATCAACTACTTATGATTTAGTTGAACAAATGCATTTTTTGTATGTGAATGTTGTGAAAGCAAAAGACCTTCCAGTGATGGATATCACAGGAAGTCTTGACCCTTATGTGGAAGTGAAGCTTGGTAACTACAAAGGTGTTACAAAGCATTTGGATAAGAATCAGCATCCTGTTTGGAAGCAAATCTTCGCGTTTTCGAAGGAGAGGTTGCAATCAAATTTACTTGAAGTTACTGTGAAAGATAAAGATCTCATCAGTAAAGATGATTTTGTTGGTAGGATTATGTTTGATCTTACTGAGGTGCCGGTTAGGGTTCCGCCGGATAGTCCTTTGGCTCCTCAGTGGTATAGATTGGAGGATAAAAAAGGGATGAAAATAAATCATGGTGAAATTATGCTTGCTGTTTGGATGGGAACACAAGCTGATGAGTCTTTTCCTGAGGCATGGCATTCTGATGCTCATAATGTTAGTCACTCGAACCTCTCGAATACACGATCAAAGGTGTATTTTACGCCTAAGCTTTATTATCTTAGAGTTGAAGTGATTGAAGCTCAAGATTTGGTTCCTCATGATAAAGGAAGAGTTCCACAAGCTTCTGTTAGGGTTCAGCTAGGAAGTCAGATGAGATTCACAAGGGTTTCTCAAATGAGAGGTGTTAACCCTATTTGGAATGAGGAGCTTATGTTTGTGGCAGCTGAACCTTTTGAGGATATTATAATTGTGACAGTTGAGGACAAATTTGGTCCTAACAATGTTGAAATCTTGGGAAGGGAGATTATGTCGGTGAGAAATGTTCCGCAAAGATTGGAGACTGGAAAGCTTCCGGATTCTCGTTGGTTCAATCTTCATAGACCTAGTGCGGTTGGGGAGGAAGAAACGGAGAAAAAGAAGGAGAAGTTCTCGAGTAAGATTCATCTCCGAATTTGTCTTGAGGCGGGGTATCATGTTCTTGATGAGTCAACACATTTCAGCAGTGATCTTCAACCGTCTTCGAAACACTTGAGGAGGAAAAACATTGGATATCTCGAACTTGGGATACTTAGTGCCCGGAATTTGCTACCTATGAAGGGCAAAGATGGTAGAACTACTGATGCATACTGTGTTGCCAAGTATGGAAACAAATGGGTTAGAACAAGAACTCTGCTTGACACACTGTCCCCTAGATGGAATGAGCAGTATACATGGGAGGTTCATGATCCATGCACTGTGATCACAGTTAGTGTTTTTGACAATCACCACCTCAATGGCAGCAGTGACCACAAAGATCAGAGAATTGGAAAGGTGAGAATAAGGTTATCAACTCTTGAAACTGATAGAGTTTATACTCATTATTATCCTCTTTTGGTTCTTCAACCTAATGGTTTAAAAAAGAATGGAGAGCTGCACTTGGCAGTGAGGTTTACTTGCACAGCTTGGGTTAATATGGTAGCTCAATATGGAAGACCTTTGCTTCCCAAAATGCATTATGTTCAACCGATACCTGTTAGACACATCGATTGGCTCCGCTATCAAGCCATGCAGATTGTGGCGGCAAGGCTAGCAAGAGCTGAGCCGCCGCTTCGACGTGAATCAGTCGAGTACATGCTTGATGTGGATTACCATATGTGGAGTCTAAGGAGAAGCAAAGCAAATTTTCATCGCATAATGTCACTACTCTCGGGTTTTACTGCTGTGTGTAAATGGCTTAACGACATTTGCACTTGGAGAAACCCAATTACAACTTGCCTTGTTCATGTCTTGTTCTTAATACTTGTTTGCTACCCTGAATTGATATTGCCAACCATTTTTCTTTACTTGTTTGTGATTGGGATTTGGAATTACCGGTTCCGGCCAAGGAATCCACCCCACATGGATGCTAGGCTTTCACAGGCAGAAGCATGTCATCCAGATGAATTGGATGAGGAATTTGACACTTTTCCAACTACAAGACCTGCTGATATTGTTCGAATGAGGTACGACAGATTGAGAAGTGTGGGAGGTAGAGTACAAACTGTTGTTGGAGATTTAGCCACTCAAGGCGAAAGAGCTCAAGCTTTACTGAGTTGGAGAGACTCAAGGGCAACAGCTATCTTCATCATCTTCTCATTGATCTGGGCTGTATTCATTTACATTACTCCATTCCAAGTAATAGCAATTATAGTTGGCCTCTTCATGCTGCGTCATCCTCGGTTCCGAAGCAAAATGCCATCAGTACCAGTTAATTTCTTCAAGAGATTGCCTTCCAAATCAGATACAATGATTTGATGTTCAACTTGTATTCAGTCTTTCTTCACCTATTGTTGAATTATTATTGTTCACAAATAAATACTTATGAATAAACAGACATGCATCATTACACCCAAATGAAAAGAGGGTATAGGTCAAACGTGCATAGTTCACTTCCACTTTCCCTACTTAAAGCACACTTTCATTATATGTATATCCCAAAGTCTGAATTTTATTTAGCTATCAAAATAAACATTCCTTTATGCTTGTAATTGCTTTTTATTAAATTATGAAATAATGTAACTTCCAATTATTGTATACCACATCAGTATTGTTGTAAAAGGATTCTGAATGTGAATCATATCATTTATGAATACAACAGCCACAAAACATGAAGCAAGATGTGTGGTGAGGTTTTGCAAGAGAATACATGTGCGAATACTTTATAAAATCTGACCACTTTGCATGTCAAAACTTTGGAATAACAATGACTCCAGATAAATTTTAAAAAAAGTAAATAATAACAGCCTTTTACTAGGACCAAAGAACACTAAACCTAAGACAAACTAATAAAGCAATAATTGTCACGATGCTGATAGAGATTCCACCCAAAAGAGCCTTATCAACAAAGTCCCACTTTCTCACGCTCCTTTCTTGCTTTAGATCAGATCCTGAGGCAAGTTCACTTTCTACCCTTTTGTGCAGATTCTTCCTTTTCCTCAGTATCCATCCAAACAAATTTTTGTTGTTTTGATTCTGTGGCAGCACTACAGAGTCTCTTGATTTATCGATCTTCTCAATAGTACTCTGACTGCAGCAGCTGTCAACATTTCCACAAGCACAGGATTCTGGCTCTTCTGAGATTTCACAAGTATTGGTTTGGTTACAACAGAGAGAAGACATATCCTCAGTAGGAACCTGCTTGTTCAAAGCTTTATTGTCACTTGCATGATTGATTGTCTCAATTACTTCCCCAAAAACCGACCACCTTCCCACAGATGTTATCTTCGCCAGAGCTGAACTTCCAAGCATATCGTCTGGAGCAATTACGAGAACTTGTATATATCCCTTTGTATGACCAACCTTCAGCATTGAAGAAAAAATTAATTAGAGAAAAATACCATAAATGAATGCATTATATTATCCAGAAGTCACATGTTCAGAGTAGGTATATCATTACATGCACGCACAGTCACTCACCAAAGAGAGGGTGGTGTAGGGAAAAAACATATTTCTCCCATCACAACAAGAGGCCCTGAGACCATGGGAGGTAGTGAATATTAACCCTAACCTGGGCGTCAAAATCTGACTAGATATTTTGTTCATACATCCAACGGTAAAGGGCAACCCGGTGCACTAAAGCTCCCGCATACGCAGGGTCCGGGAAGGGGTCCCACCATTTGGTGTATTGTATTTGTACGCAGCCTTACCCCGTTTTTTACACAAGAGGCTGTTTCCAGGACTTGAACCCGTGACCTTCCAGTCACATGACAACAACTTTACCAGTTGAAGGTTACCCCTCTTCATACATCCAACGGTAAAATCCTAATATTAATGAAACATATTTAAAAGCAATAAAAGCCAAATCATGATTCAATATCTACTACACTGCCTTACCAAGTGAACTCCATCAGTTGCAATATCAGTAATCCAAATTCTTTCCACTTTGCCTTCCATCCCAGAGTATGGCGTGAATGATTCAAAGACATTTGTCAATTCACGGCTTCTTCTCTTCACCACATTACTTGGAACCTTTTTCATTCTTGCTGCAGGTGTCCCTATTCATTTTTTCATTAATATTGTCAGTTTGAAGATAAGGAAAATATTTCAAAATGAACGCAAGATAACCTCTGGCATAAGCATCTTACACAAAGGGGGAATCTAGAAGAGCTTAATAAAGCTTGTTTGAACTTATCTCATGACATACGCATTTAAACTAACCAGTGTTTGAGTACACTTACAAAACAGTTTATGATATAATAAGTTGTTTTTAACATATTTCAACAAGCTTCCTAAAATAGTTTACGGATAAGAACATATTTAAGCTGTCTATCTTAGTTTATCGAATAACTGTAAACTGTTAACTATTTATCCAGACCATCCAAATTCTAGCACGCCTTTGGCCCGATGGCAACTATTTAAACAAACAGAAAATATAATTTACCTTAGCATATGAACAGCAAATTAAATTCAGATGATTACTAGAAACAAAATCAATCAAAATCACCTAAGACAGCGAGATTATGGGAGGAAAAAAAGGCAGATCTTGCATGTTGTATCATTAACAAAAAAAAAGGATCTCCGCATTATATTTTTTTCGTTGCCAAAAATTAGAAAAATGTTTATGATAGTATTTTTTAGTCAGGCAAGAAACAATAATTCACATAGCACATAAGCACCACTTAGTAACTATTCAAAAGGAAGGATGGAGACATCATGTAGCCCTTTATAACAAGTGAGTAGGCATACAATAGCACCTAGAAAAAGAGGAACTGAAAGTAGAGTAGAAGAACTTATCATCACTGCCTAATATTAAGTCCTGTTGGTGGCCTTGAATTTATTTGGAGCACCCTTTTATTGCGAGAAAAAAA
>Ga0228711_1012370_pt1 | contig 10462 bp, 6 predicted proteins | sample MedpolnodulmetaG_2_FD_177996 | JGI IMG/M metagenome (GOLD analysis project Ga0228711, IMG submission 177996) | Root nodule microbial communities from Medicago polymorpha collected in Santa Monica, California, United States - brown nodules | ecosystem: Host-associated > Plants > Roots > Nodule...
TAAATTCCAAATGCAATGATAATGAAGTCTCTATCATGTTGTGAACTCTATTCTGACCAGGAGATAATAATGTCCAAGAAACTAGATGACACAAAAAAAGCAGTTAGTATCAATTAAAAAGAAAAGGAAAGTAAACAGAAAAAGTAAAAATGTCATGTCTTATTCTAGAAATAACAATCAAGTCTATTAATTAGAATAATGACCAACAAAAAAAAATATGTTCAAGTAGTAGCTATTATTATTGCTTTGTAGGAGCAACTTTAGCCTTTAATAGAACCTACACAATTCCTAGCCTTATCGAATATTGTGGCCTATCGGCTCAGTGAAGCACAATGGTGCTTTTGTTAGTGTGTTTAATCGTATACGTGCAAGTTAAATAGGAATTAAACGGAAAGTTTTTAGCATTTTAGAAACTAGTGTCTAGCATATAGGATCTGGTATGTAGAAATTACATAAACAGAGGCATCTACATTAGGCAAAACGATTTTAATATCTCTGATGACATCACGATACATAGGATCTGGTCAAGAAGTTGCAGCATAATATTATCAAGTATTGGACAGTTTTTCCATATCTTCAATTAAACTATTAGCAAATTAGTTCAAAGTGACTTGTTCGAAAAAAAAATTAGTTCAAAGTGAATCTAAGATGCCATAAAGAGAAAACTAAGCCATATAGGATTGTCCTCGTACCATTATGATTCTCTGCTAATTTGATTTATGCAAAATATTTGTGACAGTTGTTCAAATAAATATGGGGATTCAATTGTTTCATCATGTAAGATCTTAATGTTCAGCACTTGCATAGTTTTACCATTTAAGTATATAGAACGATTTATCTGTTCTATGTCTAGATACTTTCTTTTTAATTTACATAGTTCATTTATTAGTAAACAGAATGAAGATTTCTGAAAAGGAAATCAAGATTGGCGAACATCTCAAAAACTAAAAGCCATCTCTTCTCTGCAAATCATAGGTTTTACTTGGTCATGAAAGATAATAGTACAAAAAGAAGATAAGAAACTAAGAGTCACCTGATTTGTCTGAATGGTCATCAAAATCCGAGCAAAATAATATATTTGGCATTTTCATAGTGCATTGACAAATCAAGCAATAAAAGTTCTTTTGGTGGCTGCCATCGACAACAATAAGCTGCAGAAAGCTCCATGTGTCTGATTAACCAAGGAAATCACAGTTGAACAATTTTAAATTATGAAATGCTTCTAAAATACAAAAGCTTCTATAGACGGTCACAATTCAATGCATGCCTTGTCCAGGAAGAAGGCCGCCACTGAGAAGGTCATTGCTTCAAACGTGTTAATGTCAAATCTCTCAAAGGATGATTTGAAGATATTAATCAAAGAAGTTATCATAGAAACTGTGGGATCAAATGATAATTTGAAGATATTAATCAGGTTACTCGAAAATGTTTGCTCCTCCCCGATGTTTAATGCTGATATCAAAGTGTGCGCCATAAAGCAAGTGAACTACACATAACAAAATAAAAAATCAAAAGAAGTTTGATCAAATTTAATATATTCAATGAAAGGGAAAGAGAGAGGGAGAGACTGTTTTCTTAAGTCCTACTTACAAATCCCTCTGCTTCCTTCCTTCCTTTTAAAGTATCCTTGACCAACGAGATTTGGTACGTTGCGGAAGTTTGAATGCTCTACATGTGTGTCTCACATGCAGTTTTTGCTCATAGGTGTCTAAAATATTTATCTGTGCGTGCAAAAGAATACAAACTCAGAAGAAAAACAATCTCATTTAAAAAAAATCTAAAAACTGAATCAACAAAAAATATGAAATGAATATTTCAGCGACATGAAGTCAGATTACATTACAGTGAGAATAGAAAAAAAATAATGAATCAGGATTAAAGACAGAATTGACAGAATCAACGGAAGCAAAAATAAAATCAAGCAAAATTAAAGAGCCGGGTGAATTTGTGAGGAAATCAAGGTTCTCTCTTGCGTTGGGCTTTATTTAGATTAAAGAGTCCTCCTTGCCTCTTTTACGAGTGGTGTTGGAACCCCAAAGCGTGTTTGTTGCGCTAGTTTTGGGGCAGTTTTAGAGGTATTTGGGACTTTTTGGGCTCGTTTTTGGGTGTTGCAGCTGCAGCTGCATTTTCTGTTCTGCTGACAGGTGCTGTTAATGCCTGTGCAGCGGCTGCTCTTTCTGTTTTATGGGGGTTTCCGGTTTTTGGTCCCTTTGTATCCGTCTCTGTTCACCTGTTTGTACTTGTTGTATATTTGGTGTTTTCTAATAAATAAGCTAGCTGTTTCAAAACAAAAAACAAATAGAGAGGAAAAAACAAGCCAAAACTAAAATTGTAAAGAACAGTCAAAATTGGAACCTATCCGTCTATCATCGAATCGAGATAAGGAGCCTATTCGTCTATCATCGGACAGTCAGAATGGTTGCTAGGGTTAGGGTTCATACTAAGCTTTGAAATCCATGTTTTGTGCAATGGTGCAAAATGAATAGGAAAAAAATTTGAGCACAACGCTGACAACAATGAAGTGTTATCTATTAAACGAAACGTGTGATTCTATGTTGCTAAAAAAAATTATGGAACAGTTATTAAGAAAAAAAATTCTAACCTTCATATCCATAAGTCCGATTAATCAAGGAAATCACAGTCGTTGTAAATATATATGATGATCATCCAAACAAAGGATATCGTTGAAATCAACAAGCAATGGATATTCAAAAGTTCCACTAAAGTTGAATGGAGCCATGAGATGAAGAGTGAAATGATGATGAAGATGAAGCAATTTATGTGGTAACCATAGTAACTTCAACATCAAAATTTCAATGGATATTCACAAAACCTGCCACAAATCGTTCAACAATAAAAATTAAAACTTAACTGTGCCCTGGCTAGGTCCGTTTGTCACAAGTTATACAAAAAAATGATTTTGATATTCAATAAGCACTAGCTAATTTAAAGATAACAAAAAACAAGGTTTAAGAAAAAGGGTAGCAATTGTGATACGAGCTGCGAAAACAAAGTTTTTGATGTCTTTGTGACCACAACGCAAACACGGTTGAGGCCGCATCAAGAACAGTTGAGAGTGATTATGGGCAATACCAAATATTGAGATGCAAACATGACCGTGATTGGATCGCAATTTAAAACCTTGACAAAAACATTGCATTCTAGTCAATGATGTATGCTTTTGGAGACTTGAACATTACCTTGGTTCCCTGCGTTGCTGATAAGTTTATATTTTACTGTGTAAACATCAACATATGTAAATTTGGCTAATGGAAACTTTCTCCTTAGCTGAAACACTTGGTCTTTTAGCTGCCTGTTATATTCCTGAGCAAGCTTATTGTGAGGTTTAACACATCTATTGGCATCCAAGTTACCCTTCTTGTGTGGATAATAGAAGTAATAATAGGGTGAACATACATCCAATAGGACCTGTATTGTGAGTCCAAAACACTCTTGCCCCTTCACTGTATAATTTCTAAACCATAGGAATGAAAGGTATTATTTCTAGAACCAAAATGCTATATAATAGTTGGATTGGAGATTGAACAGGTCCGGGTGTTGGTTCCATTGGTTTTATCGGGTCAATCATGATTGAACCAGATGGCAAGTGTTAAAAAAGGAAAAAAAATTAAAATCGATTAAACCAATACCGGTTCAACTTGGTTCAATCATACTGCAATGTAACCGGAATCAAACCAATTGCCAAACTTGATAATAATGAATCAACAAGGCTTAATTTCTTTGGTGGTTGCTAATTACCTGCATTGCTTGGGAGAATTGGCTCAAGATATCAGGAAATGACCTTCTAACTTGCTGCACTGAAGTGTTCTGCAAGCAGGAGAATGCAAATTTGATGAGAAATTTACTGTTATTAGAGAGTTGATTGAAGAGAATCTTGGTGTGTGATTTGCACAAAATGAACTGAGATACTTGAAGGCCAAGATAGATTGAATTGGAACAATTATTAAGATAGAAACATTCTAACCTCTCCATATTCAAGAGTCCGATTAATCAAGGAAATCACGGTCAACGTAAATATATATGGCTGATGAATGAACAAACAAAAGATAATGTTGAAATCATCATCCTCCTCAACAAGCATCGGATCTTCAAAATTAGAGTTATGTATGTGCCTGAAACGTCTATAGATGAAATTTAGTGGCAGCTGAAATTTATTTAGCATATGCGCTGCTGTCACCTTAATTTAAAAAAGTGGCAGCTGAAAATTCAATCTGTAGTATAAAACTGAAACAAGCCATTATGGAGTATTAACTGTGGGAGTAATGTCAAATGTCTACCATTATTAGGGATGGGGTGAATTTGACAAAAAGCCTATGGGACTAGAAGTGTCAAATGTGAATGGAAGTCATTTTTTATTAATTCATTTTTTACGTGGGAAACAATGATATTTGTATAACTATTGTTGACAACTCTCTCTAATACTCTCGTGTATTAGAGAGAGTGTTCAAAAGAAAGTGTTGCTAACACTTCTCAAAAAATAAAATAAAAAAGAAGGTTGAACCAAAATTAACGTTGTATAAATATCATTACTCTTCTAACAAGGGTGTGAAAATCTATCATGTTTGTTGAAATCGACTTGTCTTCGAAAGGGGAAAAGTTCAAAATGTATTTCACCCACTAAACAAGAAAAGTAGTACAAGAGCTACTCGATCCATAGAATGGTATCCATACTTGAATTTAAAGCACGTATATGACAAATCACATTGGGTGATTCAATGCAACCAATTGCTAGATGCCTCAAGTTATGGCTTTTGTTTTGCTTCTACAAGGCAAACCAACAACATTCTAGCCTAGTAGGCTTGTAGTAGCAATTAAATTCATTGAATTCCTCGTCTCTTTGTTCCTCATGGAAGTTAAAAAAAAATATTTTGATGTTGAGAATATGTGTGGGGTAAGACAATGGCTACACATATATGTCCAATGCACACATCCAGAAAAATCACTAAATACACTATTAGAAACGTGGAGAGTTTTCCGCATCAAGGGAGGGGGGAAAGACACACCCGCTATATTTAGGGTTAAGTTCACGTTTGAATTATTTTTACGTCCTAAAAAAGTTATTAAAATAATAACTCCAATGGGATCGAATATCCTTATATAAATTGTTTGGCAATTATATACATATATTTACGATAATATGTGAGTGAAACTATTTGATACTAAACAAAGTGTGCAAAAAACTGTTTGATGCATTATAAGATAAGATCTTGCAGAATTGTTCAAAGTGCAAACAATCATTCAAAGGCAATGCTCGAGTTGAAAAGTAGAAAAGAGTGTCAAAAAAGTTATCGTTAAGATGTTAACCTTAATAGAATCTAAGCAATTCACATTCTTATCAAATATTGTGGCCTATTGGCTCCCTGAAGCACAATGATGTTTGGTTAATATTCAAACGAAGCTCTAGCATATAGGATCCAGTCAATGCAGAAATCACATAAACAAAGGATCTGGTCAAGAAGTTGCAGCATCGTATTTAGTATTGGACAGTTTTTTTTTTCATATCTTCAAACAAACAATTAGCGTATTTGTTCGTAATAAATCTAATATGCCATAAACAGAAAACTAAGCCATTAATCGAGATATGTATCATTACTCTCTACTGATTTATGCAAAACATGTGTGGTTGTCGTTCAAATAGATATGGGGATTCAATTGTTTCATGTAAAATCTTATTGTTCAATACCCTCATAGTTTTACCATTTGAGTACATAGAAGGATTTACAGCTGTATGTGATGATAAATTTCTTTTAAAGTAGTTCATTTATTAGATAACACCTATGTTGCATAGGTATGGGTATGGTATGCAGTTTGGTACGAGAATATAACAATTTAAAAAAAAAATAATAAGATACAAATACGTCAATGAAATCATGAGTTTTGTTATATAATATTACATCAGAGCGCTAAATTTTTCAATTTACAATAAAAACAACACGGCAAAATTTTAAAAATTGAAAATAAGAGTTGGTTACCACAAAAAAAATTGACTTGCATATGTAATACAATATGATCATATTAATATACAAGAGAACCCATAAAAAAATGAAGTACCACAAGTACCAAACACGTACCCTCGTACCCCCAATAAGGGTACATCACCTTTTTACGAGTAGCCACGCTCCCGAGGATAACACTTGAAATATTAAATTTAAACTATGAAAAGCTTCTAAGAAACAAAAACTTGCGTAAACAGTCAAAGTTCAAGGCACTTCTTGTCCACCGAGAGGACATTGCTGCAAATGTGTCTTGTTATTGTTCGATGACTTGAAAGGGCTAATCAAAGATGCTCTCCACCAAAACACACGTTGGCAAGGTAAAAGCTCTACATGCGTGTCTTGGATGCAGTTGTTTGCTCACATAGTTGTCTAGAAGATTGATCTGCGAGGGAAAGAACACAATCTCATAAGAGTAAAAAAAAGTTTAAACAACATCTAAAAACTCTCCCCTGAAAGGTAAAATAAATAGGAGTGAATGATTGAAGTACCAGCAAGAGAATGAAGACGAAAATTGATTGTTTTGTTGAAGATTTGAAAAGATACAAACGTAGATTTGCGATGTTAGGGTTTGAAAATTTGGGGGAAATAAAGGGATTTGGAAGCGGTGAAAATGGAATATTCTGTATTTTGATTTATTAGCTCCTTAAGGGGGCGATATGCTGCAGTAAGGCACAAGTTCTGTTTACATAAATCAATGTCAATACGTTATCACCACAAACCAGAAGTAGGTAACTAGAAATAGAGAATGACCAACAAAATGAACCTTAGGATCACTTCCACTGCATCCTTCTGTCATAGTTGAAAGCTCTTTGAAGTCTAAATCTTCATGTTTATCCTTAGCTAGAAGAGTAAAAAATAAAAAAAGTGAATGACTATTTTCAGCCACACCAATTCAGACTATATGACAATCTCTTAGAGAGGGAGATAAATCGGATACTGAGCTGCTCCTCTCTTGCATCTTCTAAGAATGGGCGCAACTGGAACCCTCTACTCTAGAGAGTAGTTCCTTATGTTTTTTTTCTTGTCTTTTCGTTTCTTCTTTTCGTTGCTGGAAAAAAAAATAAGAAAGAATAATAAACACAAGATGAAAGGGAAAAAATTAAGAATAATAAATAGCGAATTTGCAGAAACAATTAAATCAAAGCAATTAAAAGGAAGCAACTGACAAAAAACAAAAATTGTAACCGAGTGTTAAAATTAGAGCATTTATCATCAAATTGAGATAAGAAAAGGTTGCAAAAAAATAGCAGTTGAGCTGTAAACCAAATGTTGCTAGGGTTACTGTGCAATCTATTAAATGAAAGGCTAGATTCAATTTTGCTAAAAATGAAAATCATATTACAAATAAGATAGAAATGGTCTGATACAAAACAAAAAAGATGGATGGAAAGTTCTAACCTTTGAATTTATAAGTCAGGTTAATCAAAGAAATCACACTCGTAAATATACATGACGGAGGAATGACCAAACAATGGATATTGTTGAAATAGTCATCCTCATCATCAAGCATTGGATCTTCAAAGGATTCACTTAAGTTGAGTGTGGTGACGGGTGAGCATAGCATATATAGATGAAGAAAAAGGGTTGTCAGTGTCGCGGCCGCAGCTGAAAGAAACTAGGGTTTCTTGGTTTCTTTGTTATTGTTCTGAAGTTTTAAGGGCTCATTTTCTTATGACAGTGTTGGGCTCCTCGTATATAATTAAATGGGCCTATAATAATTAATAGTACAGATTTATTTTTTATTTTTTTTTATGAAAGGAATTTTCTATATTGAACAAAAAAAAATATGTATGTATTTTTAAATTTATGTTTGTATCATATGATATATATTATGTTAATTTAGACTTTACTAGATGGTATACATGTACTTATCTACAATCAAGCATTTCATGAATTGTTACATTTCTAATCTTCAACCCAATGTTTATACATGTTCGTATGTTAATTATTATGTTATTATTTTCTATGTTGTCAGGATTTGAATCATGAACCTTTAACTTCTTAACTTCATTTTAAAAAATAAATAAAAAATTAATTAACTTCTTTAATCTCTTAGATCAACCAATTGAGCTACTCATCCACCAATTTGAAAATATTAGGTACTAGTTTTGTATATATTAATTTCTTTTGGGAACTAAATTAAGCTGCAAGAAGATTGTCATGAACTAAATTGGATTTTCCCTCTTTTTAAAATTTCATCTTAATTTCTTTCTAAATTAACATTTCATCAACACTTGCACTTATCATCATAAATTTTACTTTTTGCATATAGTACTTAACGTACAATGGATTGATTATCGCATGATGACCCTAAAAAAAGTATATGGGCGATATTTGCAAAGGAGTATATTTGCCAAAGTGGTCAACATCATAGATGACCAACACCACTAATTGAAGCGGAGGCGCATTGATGGTTTAAAGCGGCAGTGGCAGTGAAGATCGCAACAATGGGACTGAAGGTGAATGGGTGAGGTGATGTGGAACAGAAGGGTGAGAGCCTCTAGTGGATGGAGGGAAATGGGCGGCGGAGGCAGAACTAGAGAGAGGAACACAGAGAGGCAGTGACAATGATGATGATGGGAGGGAGAACAAGGAGTGTGCATGTAGTTCGAATCAGATCGTGGTCCTTTATTATTACGCAAGTGATTTTTTTGTACCTTTTAATCCTGACCATTGGTTTTATTTTTGCCACATGACACACTTCTAGAAAGTGGACATGGATAAATGGAGGCTTCATAAATGGAGGGAAGATGCACTCACCCAAGCAAGCTTCCCATATCAACGACTACCGACTGCAGCAAAGAACTAACTCCACCATCCCCTCGTCGTGAGAACAAGAAGAATCAGGGTGACTCCTAAAAAACCAATACCACAAATAGAACTGGATCATATGAACCAATCCCAAATCATCAAGCATCCCACCAAAAAACACAAGATCATTACAGGCTTTCCTAATAGACCGCACAACAATATGTTAGATCAACTAAAAAAGCATGTCTAACCTTATCTCTCCCAGCTAGCCCTAGGATCCCTTCAAACATTCAGAACAAATAATTCCTATTAAAAACCAACAACCTACCAAGCCACCTAAAATCCTATGCCACAAAGAGCACAAACCACACCCGTTGGGTCAATAATAACACCCCGACTAGACAAATTAGCTCTCGTTGGGATCATATGTAACTTCTAAATGTAGTGTAGGCTTTACAAACACCCTCTACAAGTTTGTACATTTGATCAAAACTCTTAGAAGTCGTGATTGGGGCTGATACAACCCCACAAAACCGGCTTATGAGGTGAGGATTGCCCCCACTTATAAACACATTGTCAGGCCAATTCCTATCCGATGTGGGACTCTTAACATACCCTCTCACGACCAGCACTATTGGGCTTGGTTCGTGAACACAAATGGTGGGTGGCCCGATAACGGAAACCTGATAGCAGGTGGCCCAATGGATCTTGAAGAGGCTCTGATACCATCTTAGAAAACGTGGTTGGGCCTAACACAACCCCACAAAACCGGCTTATGAGGCGATGAATTCCCCCACTTATAAACACATTGTCAGGCCAAATCCTATCCGATGTGGGACTCTTAACAAAAACTAAATAAATTGTCCAAAAGTTGACATTTTGGACATTATAAAATGTCAAAAGGTTAACTTCGGGGTTTTGTCTAATAGATAATTTCTCAATTTGTCCCATCATGTTATCAGTAGCCTATTTCTAATAGTGTATTTGACAGATTTATGATGATTCAAGACTTATTCATGCATTATAAAATTGACATAACATTTAGATGGAATATATGCAATTTTGAGTGGTGCCTTCTCAAAGTGTCCTTCCAAACGGTGGTAATTTGAGAGTAAAATAGGGGATGCAAATTGTGGCACTCGTTAAGTTTTCACTACAAGTTGGGCCTCTAGCAGTTACCATCTTCAAAGTTTTTTTTTTTTTTGGACACACCATCTTAAAAGTATAATCATCAACTTGTGCACTGTCATATATGAGTCCAATGTACACATCCAGAAAAATCACTATATACACTTTCAGAAACATGGAGAGTTTTCTGCATCAAGGGAGGGGAAAGTAGAACCCTCTATATTTAGGTTTAATTTAAATTCCCGTTTGAATTATTTTAACGCCCTAAAACAGTTGTTAAAATTACAAAATCAAATAAGATCAAATATCCTTATAGTAATTTTGGTAATGACATATATATTTACGGTAATGTGAAACTATTTTTAATACTAAAGTGAGCTGTACAAATAATATTGTTTGATATCAAGATTGAAGATCTTGCAGAATTGTTCAAAGTGATAACAATCATTCAAAGGCAATGCTCGCGCTGGAATGGAGAAGACGGTGTCAAAAATGGTGTCGTTAAAATGTTAAGCTGCAAAGGTTGAAAATAAATTCCAAATGCAATGATAATGAAGTCTCTATCA
>Ga0228711_1012371_pt1 | contig 10461 bp, 5 predicted proteins | sample MedpolnodulmetaG_2_FD_177996 | JGI IMG/M metagenome (GOLD analysis project Ga0228711, IMG submission 177996) | Root nodule microbial communities from Medicago polymorpha collected in Santa Monica, California, United States - brown nodules | ecosystem: Host-associated > Plants > Roots > Nodule...
ATAATCAGATATGAAGGGGATATATATATATATATATATATATATATATATATAAATTATATTTGCCGTATTCGTTTTCAATGGAGAAAATAGAGAATAGGTACTTAAAATTCTTTAAGGTAGATATTTGCAATGACGTTGAGCATACACAATACTTGTTTTTTCTTATAGAAATATAATATAATAATGGAGTAGTATTTGCCATATCTATAGGAACAGTTTTCTCCATATAACATTATTCTAGCAGTATTTTTAGTATTATTGTTTCTAACCTCTCATTTGAAAATGTGATTTTTTAATATAAAATATGTTCTTAATTTTATAATATATAAATATAATATAATAATGAAGTTTCATCTTTAAGTATTCGCCATATCTATAGGAGCAGTTTTCTCTGTATTACATATTCTAGCAATATTTTTAACCTCTCTTTTCAATCTCTTTTCAAAATGTGATTTTTAAATGTAAAATTTATTAACTTTATCCTGTTGAAGTGAAGTGAGCACTTGGATGAAATGATACAAGTTTCTTTTAAGTTAATCAAAGTCGGCCACACAAATCTACCTCGGTGACATTTGGTCCCATTAGCTTGTTTTTTTATAAGAGAAATATATTTGTATAAACAACTTTTGAGCAACTCCCTCATACTTACATAGTTTATTTGAGTTGACACTACCGAAAAAAATTTCTATCACTAATAAAAAATAAAATAATTGAGTTGTCACTAGATAGTTGCACAAAAATATTACCTTTTTTAATACTATTGAAACTAAATTCCCTTTAAAAAAGGAATTTGATCTCAAAATTGTTTTTCGAGGAGTTCTTTCCTTCTCCTTATGTCCCTTTTGATTTTGAGTGATCATTCTACCATATTTTTTAGTTGCAGCAGTACTCGTATTTGAAGATATTTGAAGGTGTAATTTATATATGTAAAGTTTTCTTCTGGACAATAATAAACCGAAACAACAATTTATGTTGTTTTATTTTAAACTTCGTGATTGCTCGTATTTCTTACAAAAGTTTACCCGTTGTCACAAAACATATTAAAGAAAGCGACCTAGCTAGCAAACGAACCCACTAATATCTTGTGGCTGAAAATTCCTTTTTACAACCGTTTTTACAAAATAAAAAATAACATAAATTGAATGGATGATAGTGTTCATAACAACGGTGAAGAATGAAGATAGTGGTCGCCGGTGTTCATAACAATAGTAGAGATATGATGGAGACATTATATCGCAGGGCCAACGCATCAATCACCTTGTCATGCTAAACTGCAAAGTTCAGTTTTTATGTTCACGGGGACGAGCTACATTTCTTTCTAACACACAGGGAACGGATAACTATGAATAAAGGAGCATCTTCATTGCTAAAGAATAAAGATTAAGACCGGTTCATAATTTCATTTTTTGTGGGTCCAACATAATGTTCTTGTTTTATTTTACATTAAATTTGGTCCCTTATGCTATTATTTCTTCTCCCACGTCATTACTTTCTCACATCTCCACTTTTTACCCTCTGTATGCTGCTTTATTATTTATGAGTGGAAAAATAAAACAGTTGATGCTCTTGGCTTTAAGAACCAAGCTTTGGAGATGGCCTAATAATACTTGCACAATTTTTGTTAAGAAAAAGATACTAGCAACAATTACTTTATGCGTATTTAAGAGCAACTAGAGATATCTACTCTTTTGTTATATTAAAAAGAGTAAGATGCTAACTAGTGTTCCTAGAATATTAGTTAAAGAAATTGTAAAAAAAAAAAATGCTAATCAAGAAATCAAATATAGTAAAACTTTATTGAAAGGTGTATAGTCAAACTTTCAAAAGTATAAAATATGTTTTCTTAATACAATTTTTTTTTTCTTAATTAGTGTCCCAGGAACAATAGTTACATGACCTTAAAAATATATATAACTCGTTACATAAATCATAATAAACTCTATGGGATGTAGTCTTTAACGTTTTGTCGGTAGTAATATATGGATAAATGCCAACCAAAAAGATAAAATATATATGGGTTAATGAAAAAAGTCCCCTAACTCTTATCTACAAGACCTATGCATATTGCACAACCAATACCGACATTTAGGGTTGACAACGAACCGAACCAACTCGAATAAAGTTCGTGACTTGGTTCGTCAATTGATGTGTTGAACTTGGTTCATGAACCAAATGAGCTGAACTTAAGCTACAAATTAAGTTCGTTAACTTAATGAGCCGGACTTAAACTATATATAATTCGACTCAGTTGGTTCATGAACATACTCGATTATGCATTATATACATACATATATGACTTAAAATAAAATTAAAGAGAGTGCGAACATGAATATAGCTTAAAATAATTAGACAATACTAAGTAATAAAACAAGCAGGCAGTGAAGTAAAACTTCCTCTACTATTTATGTATGTTGTTTTTAAAGAAATTACTAACACTAATTTAATCAACAATCATTTAAAAATTTAAAAATAAAAAAGAAACTCTATTTCGTGTCAAACTAGAAAGAAACTAAACACTTGTATATTATAATGGTCTTGTTAACGAGTGTCTCCGAGACACTTTTAAAGGGTTCTAAAAGAAGAAATTATTCAATAAAAAAGTCAAATATTACAATTTTCAATGCATTGATTTACACAAATTTTTAAAAAAAGTTACCATTTGAAGGTCTTAAAGAGTGTCCCAAAGACACTAGTTAACATTTTCCATATTATAATTAGGCAAAATGAGTCGTACCTATGTTTACAGAGGAACACATGATAGCACTCTTACATCAATTATTGGTTGCAAATAAAATGTTCCACATCGGTTGTCTTGAAAAACAGAGAAGAGGCTGTATCTATAAAAGCGAAAGCCAATGTAAGAGGAAAGCACGGTTGTTCAGGAAGCTAGTCTGTAGTTTTGGATAATTAATTTATTAGTGTCCTCTTTTTTAGTTTGTTCATAAAGCATACCTTCAATTTCCAAATTCGTGATTTGAGCTAGCGAGTCGAATCGAGTTATTCACGAACTTGAATTAAGTCGAGTTTGAGCCAATAAAAAAATTTGTATTGAATTTGAGTCAAGTTTTGAGTCGAACAAATTCTTATCGAGTCGAGCTCATTCAGGTTCGACTCGGTTCGACTCATTTTCAACCCTACCGACATTGTTAACTTAATATCATATATGATGTTCTGAGTTTGAATCGAGAATTTTCACTTTGAGCCCCGTGAATTTATAGTGATGTTTGTCCCTTTCTCCACAAGTTTAGAAAACAAAACTTCTGGGGGTGACCCCTTTTTCGTCATCAAAAAGAAAAAGAAAACAAAACTTCTCAACTCTGTTAACGTTGGTGCTTGTGCTTGGAGTTTAATTAGCGTGTGATGTAGACCTCATCATAAAGTTTAATTTTATCCTAAGCCATATTTATTTATCTTGTTGTTTTACCTGAATGTCGCACTTGTACCTCTGGCTCTAATAATGTGACATATTAAAAAACCAACATTATGAGAAAAAGTTAAAGTGAGACCATAACCCATAATCTTTAGCTATATAAATATCAATCGTGCCTATAAAGTTAATTTATTTATTTACTAAATTTTTGCTATAAGATTTTATCCTTAAAAAAAAAAAAACTATAGGATTTTGTGATCGACTATTTTATATTCTTGAGGGAATGCGTTGAAATGCAATAAGCATGTAAATGTGTAATCACAAAAGAGACTTCATTTTAGTACAAACATGAATTGATGTCAAACATCAAAAAGGGATGGGAATAGGTCAGACCGATCTACAGGGGCCTACGGCCTAGCCTATGACAGGTCAGGTCAGGCCTGATTTTTTTTTTTCTGAAATAGAGAAGACCCAGACTTTTTTAAGCCTATTTAGCTTAAAAGGCCAGACCATGAGCCTCTCAAAAAGCCTCCTAAGCCTATTAGGCCGGCCTATTTAAGTAATATGAATAATATTATTTATTATTATATTATATCTTGTACTTTGAATTAAAATATAAATATGTAAACTTTTTCAATAATTTATGTTTTATTAGTATACATTAATTTTTTGCATATATAAATGTATTATTATAAACTAGAATAGAGATATGATACAATATATAGTCGAATTTCCTAAAACCCCGTGTTGATTATAAAAAAAGTGTTTAATCTAATTGAACTATTAGTTCGCTAGTCCATTTAAACTTATATCACATTTCTTATTTAAAGATGTTCATAAGATATATGCTTTTAAATAGGCTAACAAGCCGCATCAGACTTTCAGAAAGCCAGACTTAGGCTTTAAAAAAAAAAGGCAGGCCAGACTTAGGTCTTGCAAAGCCTAGCTCGGCCTATCCTATTCCCATCCCTAATCAACAATACTTTCTTTTCGATTGAATGTTTTGGCTTTCCAAATTGTCGTTGATTTTATTTTTGGGGAGTTTTGGTGCAACTTTCTTTTGATGCGGGGAGAGTGTTTTACGGGTTTGTTATTGTGGTGTAGCATTGGTGTTACGTTGGAAGGTTCATCTTGATCTCTTCAGGTTGTTAGCCGTAGCTGGATTTGCTGTAAATATAATATATTATTTTATGGAAAATTAGTTACAAACCCGTGCGAATAACGTATTTTTCAAAAATTTAACTCTGAAGGAGAAATGTGCAAATTACGGAAAATTGTTGGCTTTCGTAATATGAAAATCAAAGCCGCATAAACCTAAATTTTTAATATAGATAAATTTCCCTACTTTATGATTTCCTTCAAAGAAATAACAACTACATTTTCAATTCTTTCTCTAAAAAAATGTATACATCAAGCAGAATTAGTGCTTTATTTAATTTTCCAGAAGGTACATACTCTTTAGTAATTTGGTTTCAAAACTGTCATATACTTTAAAATTAAATAATTATAAATGCATGGACTTTAGAAATATTTATCAAATATATCTTCTCTCCATTAGCCAGCCAGACAGCCAACTAAGAGTTACAAATATGCTACAGTCAACTGTTGAAGGGCATTTTAGTCTTTTACTAGTGTGTTTCAGCTTAAAAACAAACAATTTGCTTAGATTTTTCTCATTGGGCCTCAAAAGTCTGGACATTATACTGGCCTTTGTTTGACCTTTTTGAATTAAAATATAATGAAGTTACAATTGCTAATCATACCCATTTCAAAACAATTATAATCTTACCCATAAGTACAATTGTTTTAGAAAACAAAACATAGGTTATTTTATTTTATTAAAAGAAAGTGAGTGTACATTGCTAACATTAACATCCTATTTTGTAAATTGTTCATTACTCACTCAATGTTATAGGGTCCGTTTGTTTTAGTTTTTTTAAAATTAGATTTTATAGTGTAATATTTTTGCTATAATTTTTTTAACAAGAATTTTTTAAATGTAATACATTAGTGCGCACATCGAACCAAAGTAGCATACTGACTGTGTATATACCTCCACGTACCTGATTCTTTGAAGATTGTGTACCGCGTATTCGAACCTATACCACGCACCAAAACGAATCACAAATTATGTGACTATGTTTTATCCACCCTTACTATATATCGATATTCGACAATGCATGAAACATGATTACCTCTGATGAGAAGAATTTATGCAAAAAAGTTAAAATTAATAATTCTAACAGTTCATGCTGTATTAAGGGGTTTGCTTGATTAGCCTTTGTTTCTCCAGTGCGATATGAAGCTGCTAACTAGCATCCATCAATTGATACGATTAGACTTTATTAGCTATGAAGAACAAGAACAGTACTACAATGAATAAGAGCTAAAAGATCATGTGGTGAAGAGCAAGCGTTTGTAGTCCAACGGTTAGGATAATTGCCTTCCAAGCAATAGACCCGGGTTCGACTCCCGGCAAACGCAAGTTGTGGTTATACGTTTTCAAGTGAAATTTTTATTTTGTGTAAAGAAAGAAAACTAAAAAAATATAAAAATTTACACATTTTAATACTATCTAGTAGAGTGGAGTCAAAAAAGAAGGTGGGTTCGCAAAGCAGCAAACATATGGGAAACAACAACATTGAAACAGAGAATCTTCGACTAATACAGTCACAACTTGAACAAAACACTAGTAACTCGTTAATCCAAGAAACATGTTTGGAATCAAAGAAACTATGGCACATTGCTGCCCCTTCCATCTTCACCCGTCTTACCATGTTCTCCATCACCGTCGTCTCTCAATCTTTCGCCGGCCACCTCAACGATCTCGACCTCGCCGCCATTTCCATTGCCTGCACCCTCCTCATCGCCATCACTTTCGGCTTCTTCGTACACACTTTCTCTCTCTATTTGCTTAGTATCATACTTCCTGATTTTAGATTATTTAGATTATGCTTATATGAAAACAATTTGAGTGCTTGTGCAGTTGTGCTAGAAGCACTTAATTATGTTGCTCATCCAAACATAGCCTTACTCTTTGTTTATTTTGTAGCTTGGAATGGCAAGTGCTCTTGAGACTCTTTGTGGCCAAGCTTACGGCGGAAGACAATACCACATGTTGGGTGTTTACTTACAGCGTTCTTGGGTTGTTCTTTTCTTGTCTTCAATTTTGTTGCTACCTATGTTTGTGTTCGCCACGCCTGTGTTGAAGTTCATAGGACAACCTGTGGAGGTTGCGGAGCAGGCGGGTTTGGTTGCAGTTTGGTTGATTCCCTTTCATTTGAGTTTCCCATTTCAATTCACGTTGCAAAGATTTTTGCAGTGTCAGTTGAAAACCGCGATTATAGCTTGGGTTTCAGGGGGAGCACTTGTGATTCATGTGATAGTGAGTTGGGTTTTTGTTTATAAGATGAGAGTTGGGATTGTTGGGATTGCTCTTACTATTGATTTTTCTTGGTGGCTCTCAGTTTTGGGAATGCTTGTGTATACACTCTTTGGTGGGTGTCCACATTCATGGAATGGTTTTTCAGTTGAAGCTTTTGTTGGTTTATGGGATTTCTTTAAACTATCTTTGGCTTCTGGTGTCATGCTTGCGTTAGTATTTTCCTTTTTATGTGCTAATTTTAACTTATTTTTGAGGTTTCATGATTCTTTAAATTGTGTTTATGTGATATTCCAGGTTAGAGAACTTCTATTATAGAATGTTGCTTATAATGTCTGGTAATATGTACAATTCTGATGTTGCAATTGATGCTCTTTCGGTTTGGTAATTTTTTTTACTTCCTTTGCTTTTTAGTTTAATCTGATAGCATGTTTCACTGTATTTAATTATTTATTTATTGGATTTTTGTTGAATTTTGTTGTTGGCAGTGTAACTATTTATGGTTGGGAATCCATGATACCACTTGGTTTTTTGGCTGCGACCGGGTATGTTTCTGGTTGTAAGCCTCCTTTATTTATTCCTCTCAAATCTTCCTAATTTAATGATTTTTGGTAGCCCCAAGAGTAGCATAATCTCTGATGTACTCATTAAATGGAATCAATGCTATGAAGAAGAACCCTGTAAATCAGTAAACAACCATCCCTGTAGGGTCTTTTAATTGAGTTTGACAAGACAAACTGATCATATTTTATTCATTCTAATTTGCTTCATAGCATGTAATTGTAACTTATAGTAGACTTGTGAGAAGTGATGCATTAGTTTATCTCTTGGAGATCATTGTCCGTATCACATGTCTATACACCTTTTGCTTCATAGTATGTAACTTCTGTGTGTTTGTTCCATGTATGGTGCAGTAACGCTGTATCAGATTGTAAAAATTGTTAACACTTGCCATTTGCCAATCGGTTCTCACTAAGCATTGAATGGTGTAATGTAGCAAATATATGTCACAGGATAATGGTTTAAAATTGCATTTACAGTTACACTGTGAATCTTTATATAGCGATAAAATACGGGAAAATGTGTCCAATGCGGTTAAAATTGCAGCTGTGATGCTGTTGCGGAGAGTTTAAAGTCCACAATATTGTGGCCACAATTTAAAACCATTAATTTAAGGTCGCTCTTGTTCGATGTGTCAAGTGTGAGTTAAAGTCCCACATTGGATGAAAGAGTTGAGGTGGAACAACACATAAGTGAGATGATCCATAAACCAAATGTCTTAAGGTTTTGAGTGAAGATGTGGTGTCCAACTCACTTGTATGGTTGCTCTTAGCTCAATGTGACGATCCAACCTAGTGAAACTTCCCCTCACGGCCCAACAACTCTAGCTCTAGTATACATAAAGTTATTCCTATATAAGTGTGCCAAAGTGATAGATCCTTTTTCTTCTATTGATATCTTCTTTTTCCCAACAAAAATAACTCTCTCAAATCTCAATATTCCCCTTTTTTAATCATTTCACAATGTCCATATCAGGGTGCGAGTAGCGAACGAGCTTGGCGCAGGCAATGCAAAAGGGGCGAAATTCGCGACAGTGGTTTCAGTGGTAAATACTGTAATCGTTGGATTCATATTTTGGTTGATAATTGTGGTTTTTAATGAGAAGCTTGCTTTGATCTTTACATCAAGCTTATCTGTAATCCAAATGGTCAATGAACTATCAATCTTGTTGGCTTTTACTATTCTTCTTAATTGCATTCAACCTGTTCTTTCAGGTAAATCTCTAGTAATATGCTTATAATATAGACACTCAACTCCAATGTCAGTTTTCTGAACTTAATATTACAATTTTTGATGCTGTACTTACCGATTGTATCTATTGGTTTTCGATTTCCAGGCGTTGCAGTTGGATCTGGTCGTCAAGCAGTAGTGGCTTATATAAACATTGGTAGTTACTACTTGGTTGGAATACCTCTTGGGGTTTTCCTAGGCTGGCTGCTACCTTCCGGCATTGTGGTAAGTGTCATCACAAACTTATACTCCACTCCATTCTTGCGTAAGATAAATAAAGTCAAAGGTTTCAACGCTATGCAATTTAAGTTTAATTTTTTCATTCGAATTCAATCATATCTCCACATAAATATTTGTAAAGATAATCATAAATGCAGATAATGCGCCTGATGTTGATGATTTTATTAATTTATGGTATCAGGGTATGTGGACTGGAATGATGAGCGGAACGGTGGTTCAAACATCAATCTTGGCCATTATTACGTTCAGATACAATTGGGAAAGAGAGGTAAGTTTTTGTTTTTGCTTGTCTTGTTGGTGATAACTGATAACAAAACTTTTAACAGCGGTGTGCTTGTTATCTTGTTTGTAGGTACGGAATGTCCAAATTCATGTTAAGGACGACGCAACGTCCAACCAATAATGAAGGTAAAATTCACGTTGTATCATTATCTTGTACTGAAAAGTATTACTTAGCTATTTAAGATAGTTTCATTCTTTGCCTCTTAAAAGACCACCTCAGCACTGAATTGTGATACTTACCAATAAATATTTAGATATATAAGAACATTTATTTGTAAACACAGAAACTGGATGTGTATTTTACATATTCTAGTGTTATTTCAATCGATGATAAAGCTTATTCTTCAAGTATATTATTAATTTCAATCTTAGTGTGTATTTGTTGTATCCTTCTAGAAGTAAGCATGTTCTACAACTCACATAACAGCATAAAGTATTTTAAAAACACATATAAATCCCATATTATATACTTCTTAATCTCCACTTGAGGAAATTTGTGTGACCAGCCTGGATTCTCCTACTTATATGCCGGATTACCAAATTAACTTACTCATCTATGTGTTCCAATTTTTATGTTCTTCCAAATTAGCAAAATGGTTATTTTAGTTGTAGGACTGAAATATATGCAATGTTAAATCATGGGATACACATTTCCAATGTATTACAATTTGGTATTGATTGCATGGGAAACTATAAAGTGAGCATTACTGGCACATTATTTCAGTTGCTGTGCTTCAACTTGAGCATGAAGGAGAGCCGTAAATGGACTGATTTTTCCTTTTACACATTCAAATATCTTTTGATTAGATAAACCTTTTTTGTGCGACCATGAACATTGGCATCATTTTCTTCCTAGAGTTATATTACAATATCTACTGTTGATTTTAACTCCAACACAACTTAATCATGAAGAATTTAATTAGGGTTGGAGAATGATTTAAGAAGTGTCAAAGTAAATAAAAAACATTTTTTTGTGGACACTTGTCTCGGATTTCCAACATGTATTGTGCAAGTGTCATACGAGTGTCGGATATCGACACGTTTCAGACAACGCGACACGTCTACTTGTATTCATAGTCATGAAGAATACTCATAAGAGTTCGAGGAATGATAAATGGACACAAATATTTTGACACAATACAGACACCATATACACTGTTCATAAATACATTAATTTTTTATTTTTTATTTTCTTCTACTTCTCTCCTTGCAAGGCTGCGACAACTCTCTCTTCTCCAGCCACCGCCGTATTTTCCTCTCTCTCAACGACGTCCCTCTCTCTCTCCTCACGACGTCGTTCTTCCATCACCGCGGTGTTCTACTCCTCCCCGTCGTTCATCCCTCACCGGCGTTCATTGCACTGCGGAGTTTTACTTCCACTTCTGCAGAAAGT